>Ga0256407_10002282_pt1 | contig 37149 bp, 27 predicted proteins | sample RumenRJG_04DNA_FD_193489 | JGI IMG/M metagenome (GOLD analysis project Ga0256407, IMG submission 193489) | Bovine rumen microbial communities from Lethbridge, Alberta, Canada - RJG_04 | ecosystem: Host-associated > Mammals > Digestive system > Stomach > Rumen | place: Canada: Alberta... | reverse complement strand
CGGAGGACTACGCCTTTGTGCAGGCGCTGGTGCAGGACAACGCGGCGCTGATGCAAAGCCAGCCGGAATACCTGCGGGATCTGGAAGCGCTGCCGGACAAGCTCCGGAAAGCCTGGCTCGAGGGCCGGTGGGACATTTTCGAGGGCCAGTTTTTCGAAGACTTCCTGGCAACGCCGGACGCAGCGGGCCGGTGCCACGTGATCGATCCGTTTCCGCCAAGGCCGGAGTGGCCCATCTGGCACACCTATGACTACGGGAGAAACAAGCCGTTTTCGGTGGGATGGTGGACGATGGACCCGGACGGCGTGGCCTACCGGATCATGGAATGGTACGGATGCGGGAAGGAACCGAACACAGGACTGTACATGAGCGCGGAGGAACAGTTTGCGGAGGTGCACCGAATCGAAAGCACGCATGAATGGCTGCGCAGGCGGAGAATCCGCGGATGGGCTGATCCGGCCATCTGGATTACGGAAGGAACCAGCGGGAAGAGCATCGCCGATGTGGCGGCGTATCACGGCGTTTTCTTCGACAAGGGCGTCAACGACCGGATCAACGGATGGGCGGAGTTTCATAACCGGCTGTACTTTGACGAGCAGGGAAAGAGCATGTTCTACGTGTTCCGGAACTGCACGGGATTCATCCGGACGATTCCGACACTGGTGTACGACGAATACAAGGTGGAGGATCTGGACACCGAGGGCGAGGATCATATCGCGGACGAAAGCCGGTATTTCTTCGTGGCGAACCCGCTGAAGCCGAGGATCCGGATGCCCAGGGTGCGGATGCTGCCGCAGAACGACCCGCTGGAGATGTACGAGAGCACGCGAAGAGCGATGAGGAGGAGATAATATGCCGGACAGGAATGGAGGAAACAACACAATACCCCCGCAGAATCCGAGAAGGATCGGGATCTATCAGCCGCCGTCGGGCCTGTGGCCGGAGCCGGGCATGGAGCTGCCGGTGGATCCGGCGGGCATGGCGGATGTTCCGGGAATACCGGGAATGCCGGTGGCGCGGGAACAGAAGATGACCGTCGACCGGCTGCGGCGGGCCAACGAGCTGCTGAACAAATACAAGGCGGGAAAGGCCCAGCAGGACGCCCGCGTGGTGGAGAACGAGAAATGGTACCGGCAGCGGCACTGGGAGATGATCCAGGGGAACGACGGGAACCAGAGTCCCCGGTATAAGACCCGGACGGCCTGGCTGTTTAACAGCCTGAACATCCTGCACAGCGACGCTATGGACGCCTATCCGCGGCTGAACGTGCTGCCCCGGGAGCAGGAGGACGAGGAAGAGGCGAAGCGCCTGAGCAGCATCATTCCCGTGGTGCTGAAGCAGAACGACTTCAAGAGCGTCTACAGCGAGAATACCTGGCGGAAGGGCCGCAGCGGCACAGGCGTGTACGGGATCTTCTGGGACAGCGAGAAGCTCAACGGCATGGGCGACATCAGCGTGCAGCCGGTGGACGTGCTCAACCTGTTCTGGGAGCCGGGAAAGGACGATATCCAGAAGAGCGCCAACGTGTTCCATGTGGAGATGATCGAGCGGGAAGCGCTGCGGAACAAATACCCGCAGCTGAATGAACAGGCCATCCAGGGAGAGAGCTTCCGCCCCAGGGCCTACGACACCGAGGACAACGAGCGCGGCGAGGACAAGGTGGCCGTGGTGGACTGGTACTACAAGGCCACAGGCGGCGGGCGGACGGTGCTGCACTACTGCAAGTACGTGGGGACGACCGTGCTGTACGCCAGCGAGGACGACTATAACGAGGTGCCGGGAAAACCGCCCCGGGCGGAAGCGGGATGGTACGAACACGGGCTGTATCCGTTCGTGATGGATCCGTTCTACCCCGTGGAGGGATCGCCCGCGGGATTCGGCATGATCGACGTCAACAAGCACACCCAGGAAGACGTGGATCTGATGCAGAGCGCCATCGTGACCAACACCAACATGCGGGCGTATCCGCGGTACGCCATGCGCAGCGACGGCGGCGTGAACGAGGAGGATTTTACCGACTGGACGAAGCCGATCATCAAATACGAGGGCAACAGCCTGAGCAACGACCTGGAGCCCATCGTGATTCCGGACATGCCGGGCACCTGCGTGACGGTGCTGAACAACACGGTGGAGATGCTGAAGCAGACCAGCGGCAGCACGGATTTCGCGACCGGCCGGAGCAGCGGCGGCGTGACGGCGTACAGCGCCATCGCGGCGCTGATCGAGACCGCGGGCAAGAACACAAAGGCTTTCAGCGAGGGCAGCTACCGGGCCTTTGAGCGCATCGGGCTGCAGGTGCTGGAGCTGATCCGCCAGTTCTACGACTTCGACCGGCAATTCCGCATCGAGGGCGAGGCGGGGAAGATGGAATTCATCCAGTACAACAACGCGCAGCTGCAGAAGCGGGCGCTGGGGATGACGCTGGACGGGCAGGAAATGTATCGGCTGCCCCTGTTCGACCTGGATATCTCCGCGGAAAAGGAAACCACCTACACCCGGCTGGCCCGGAACGAGCTGGCCAAGGAGCTGATGGGCATGGGCGTGTTCAATCCGCAGATGGTGGATCAGAGCCTGATGATGCTGGATATGATGGATTTCGACGGAAAGGAGAAGCTGATTGGCAAACTGCAGGAGATGGGCACGCTGGCGGAGAGACTGGCGTACTTCCAGCAGATCGCGCTGGCACTGGCCCAGAAGCACGACCCGGCCATGGCGGAGCAGATCGCGCAGGCCATCATGCAGCAGGCCCAGGGCGGCATGGCCCCGCAGATCGGCGCGCCGGACACCGGCCCGAAGATCCGTCAGGACGCCATCACGGGCGTACAGACCAAGGAGCACGCCAACGGCGCGAAAGCCCGCGGGCTGGTGGATAACGCGACAAAACCGAGCTAAGGAGGAGAAAAGATGATCAACGTATTTTATTGGCCCCGGGATCAGCGGCTGGTGATGACCGGGCACGCGGAGCACAAGGGAAACTACAGCCCCGTGGTATGCGGAGCGGCCAGCGCGCTGTTCTACGCGCTGTGCACGACCAGCAATGGATTTCTGAAGTACAAATGGCTGAAGGGCAGGTACCATCTGGATGAAAAGGGCATGGCATACTGCAAGATGTGGCCGAAGAAGCGGTACTTCAAGCGGACCCGCGTGGCTATCGGCATGTGCGTCGGCGGGCTGATGATGCTGGCAGACAAATATCCCCATCTGGTGCGGGTGGAAGTTCTGAACGCATGGAATCACGAAAGCATCGGGAATTTCGACGACAGAACGGTGCTGGAGGAAGCCGCTCAGGGGGGAGTTACATATCTGCGTAAATTTTGCTACGATATGCTTAAGGGTCGCCCACTTCAAGGGCAGAAAGGGAACAAAAATGAAAAAGCTGGAAATGAGACTTGATCTTTTTGGCGAAGGTGACGAAGGAATGACCGCCAGCGGCGGAGAAACCGCAGCACCGGCCGAACAGACAGCGCCAGCGCAGGAGGGTGTAAACGCGCAACCCCAGCGCGAAGGGAGACGGCCGAACATCTTCCCCGCGGTACCCAAAGCAGACGTGCAGCGGGTGAGACCGGAGAGAAGCACGGCCCGGCAGATCCCCACTGCCCCGGCGGCAGGACAGCCGCAGCAGCCGCAGGCCCAGCAGGCCCCGGCGGAGACCTGGGAGGAAGTGAAGAAGCGGTACAAGGCCGAATATGGCGCGGACGTGAAAGCGGCGGTGGACGACCGCTTCCGCAATCAGGCCGACCTGAGCGGGAGGCTGAACAGCGCCATGCAGGTGCTTTCTTCCATTGCTCCGTTCTACGGCATCAATGCCGACGAGGCGGGAAACATCGATCTGGAGAAGCTGACCAAGGCCATCCAGGACGACGACCGCTTCTATGAACAGAGCGCCCTGGAAAAGGGCATCCCCGTGGAGACGGAAAAGCACATCCGGCAGCTGGAGATGCAGGAGAAGCAGCGGCAGATGGAAGCCCGGCGGAGCCTGGAGCAGGAGCGCCTGCGCGCGCACCTGACCAACCTGCGGCAGCAGGAGGCCGAGCTGAAACAGGAATTCCCGGACTTCGATCTGATGACCGAGGTGCAGAGCAATCCCGCGTTCGCCCGCATGACCGCGCCGGACGGCGGTCTGACCGTACGCCAGGCCTATATGGCCATCCATGGCGACGAGCTGATGCACCGTCAGTCCCAGGCCATCGAGGAAAGAACCAAGCAGAACATGAGCCGCGCCATCCAGGCGGGCGCGATGCGTCCCCAGGAGAACGGCATGACCGGCAACGGCGGAGGACTCCAGAGCCTGGATCCCGCGCACATGACGCGGGAGCAGCGGATGGAGATCCGAAGACGGGTACGAGCGGGAGACAGAATCGCGTTCAAGTGACGATTTCTCCCGCGGAAGGGAGAAAAATGAAAAAGATTTGGAATCTGATCAGCATGGTGATGCTGCCAGTGACCATGATCCTGAACCTGTTCGGGGAGGGCGACCTGGTCAACACCACCGTGGGATACAGGAATACGAACAACGGTACCACACAGGCCTTTGACAGCAGCTATACGCTGGAGCCGGGCCTGAAGACCTACTACGACACGGAGCTGCTGGAGAACAGCCGGGAGAAGCGCATCTACGCGCAGTTTGGCCAGCGGCAGCCCCTGCCAAAGAACCGCGGCAAGACCGTGGAATGGCGCAAGTGGAAGACCCTGCCTCCGGCCATGAAAGCGCTGGTGGAGGGCGTAAACCCCAAGGGCCGGAAGATGGGCGAAATCGCCATCACCAAGACCATCAGCCAGCACGGCGACTACGTGGAAAAGACGGATGTGCTGGATCTGCACTACTATGACAACGTGGGCCAGGCCATCACCGAAGAGCTGGGCAGCGCGGCCGCTCAGACCATGGATCTGCTGATCCGGAACGAGCTGCTGACCGGCACCAACGTGATGGTGGCGGACACCATCGGCGCAGGCGGCGCGGTGACGGAAAACAGCGTGCGCTGGAAGCTGGCGGGAGAAGCGTTCCTGACCCCGGACATGGTGGCCCAGGTGGCGACCAAGCTGGAAGCAGACAAGGCTCCCATGCTGGACGGGCGCTATTATGTGGGCGTCATCCATCCCTACGCCAAATACGACCTGCGGAAGAGCGAATACTGGACGGAAGTGCATGAATACGCGGCCGTCGAGGAGATCTTCAACGGGGAAATCGGCGAGCTTCACGGGATCCGGTTCATGACCACCACCAACGCTCCGATATTCGCGCCCAAGACGCTGTTCAGCGATGCGCAGCGCTATCTGACCGTCGCTTCCTATTCCGGAAGCGCGAGCGATTCCAGCGCGACCGCGGGCGTGAGCACCGCCTACTGCATCACGGTTTCCGAGACCCTGACCGAGGACATCGGCAAGGCGCTGGTGGGCCGCTGCATGCTGCTGGAGCAGAGCGGAGCCAACAAGGAGCTGATGGAGATCGCGGGCGTGAGCTACGCCAGCAAGAAGATCTACCTGGCCAAGGCACCCACCAACACCCCGGCCCAGGGCAACTACCTGAACCCCGGCGAGGGCGGCGACGAGATCCACTCCACCGGAAAGCAGGTGGCGGTATTCGCCAGCCTGTTCTTCGGGAAAGACGCGTTCGGAATCATCGATCCGGACGGCGCGGGCCTGGAATTCATCTACCACGACAAGCGCGTGGCGGGCGGACCGCTGGAGCTCAAGAGCACGGCGGGCTACAAATTCGAATTTGCTGCCAAGATCCTGTACGAGGAGCGCCTTGTACGCCTGGAGCATCTGAGCAAATACTCAGGAACCGCCCAGGACGTGCTGGACAGCTACGAGGACGGATACGACGAGCAGTACGCCTGATCATTAAAACGGCGGGGACAGGTTTAATACCCTGTCCCCTGCCTGATATTTTGGAGGGAATGAAAAATGGCAAGCAATACGGCGAAAAACAAGGAAACCGAAGTGACTCAGGAAACCGAAGTGACCCAGGAAACCGGCATCGACGTGACGACTCAGCGGGTGAAGATCATGCTGCCCCGGCCGCGCCCCGGCGAGGAAACCCAGCGTTTTTTCAGCAATGGGCGGGAAAACGTGCTGGTGAAATGCGGCGTGGAAGTGGAGGTGCCCTACTGGGTGGCCGAGCGCTGGCGGCAGAGCGAGGCCGCGGAGCTGAAGGCCTACAACTACGAGACCGCCACCGAGAAACGGGCAGGCGCGTTTTAATCGGAGGTAAGCGGCTGTGAATGTGATGCAAATCCTGGCGGAAGTGGATATGAAATATCCGAACGACGTGGAGCTGGCCCACAAATGGGGCTGGATCACGACGCTGGAGAAGCAGCTGCTGGACGAATGTCTGATGACCCATGAGATCAGCGAGGCGGAACAGCAGAAAGCGGCGGAGATCTTCGCCATGAAGGACTTGGACCGGGACTATGAGCCCCTGGCGCAGCCGCCCTATTACGAGGTGTACGTGCATTTCGTGGGCATGCAGATCGCCCTGGTAAACACGGACACCGATCAGTATGAAAACGAGCAGACGCTGTACAACAACGCGCTGCTGACCTATAAAAACTGGTTCAACCGCACACACAGGGCCAGGGGCAGCAAGCTGAAATGGAGGTTCTGAGATGTATTACCCGCCGCTGAAGAGAAAAAGCGCACAGCAGGTGGTGACCGCCACCTTCGGAGGCATCAACCGCGCTGAAAAGATCGGCGACGGCGAATTTGCGCAGGCCATGAACCTGAGCACCCGGGAATATCCGATGCTGTGCCCGCGGAAGCCGCGGGGACACGTGGCGACCCTGAGCAGCCCCGGCGGCATGATCGCCAAGGACAAGCTGTGCTGGGTGGACGGGAACAAGGTGTACTACGACGGCGCGGCGGTGGCAGGCATTACGCTTTCCACCGCCGCGGCCGACTGGCCCAAGCGCATGGTGGGCATGGGCGCGTATGTGGTGATCTTCCCGGATAAAGTCTATTTCAACACCGTGGATCCGACGGACTGCGGAAGCCTGGAGGACGAATTCCAGAGCAGCGGAAGCGTGACATATTCCATCTGCCGGATGGACGGGACGGATTATCCAAGCATCATCGCCAGCGACACCGAGCCGGAGGACCCGCAGAACGGGGACTACTGGATCGACACCACCGGCGACCAGCACCGGCTGATGGTTTACAGCTACACCTACGGCACCTGGACGCAGATCTACAGCGTATACACCCGGATCGGCATGACCGGGATCGGAACCCACTTCAAAGAGGGGGATACGGTGGAGATCAGCGGGATCGCGGCGAATCCGACCATCCCCACCGGCACAAAGACGAAAAGCGGCAAAAAGCTGCGCGTCACGGACGCGCTGGCGGGGAACGCGAGCTCTGTGGTAATCACCCAGGAGCCGGTGCGGCAGGGCAGCGGCACGGCCAGCGAGTATAACGAGCGCAATTTCGAGAGCTGGAGCGGGGTGAAACTGTATGTATCCCCCCGGGGCACGGAAGAGGACGCGATACAGAGAACCGCTTCGTGGGCGTCGCCGCTGTACGGATTTGAAATAAACCTGACAACCGGCGTGCTGACCGTCAGATACGCGCATATCGCCAGCTATGACGGAGAGACCCTGCCGGGGAAATGGTGGAGCAGCCGGGACGAATACAGCCCGGGAAAGACGCCCAGCACCGGCGCGGAAGTCGTGTATGAAACGACGGCCAGCACATCCAGCCAGACGGGGCTGACGGTGCCACTGCAGCGGGGCGTCAACGTCGTCTGGGCGGACGCCGGGGAAGTGGCCGTAACCTACGGGTATTACGACACGGCCTATGAAAAGGCCATCGGACAGCTGGCGGAGATGAACGGCAGCCAGTATGTCTACGCGGCCGGGGATGACTGGATCGTGATCCTGGGGCTGCTGGACAGGGCGATGACGCAGACCACCGGAACGGTCACCGCCGAGCGAAAATGCCCGGATATGGAATTCGTCATCGAGAACGACAACCGGCTGTGGGGCTGCCATTATGGAGAAGACGCGGACGGGAAGATGATCAATGAGATCTACGGCTGCAAGCTGGGAGATTTCAAGAACTGGCGCGTGTACCAGGGAATCAGCACGGACAGCTACGCCGTTTCCCTGGGCAGCGACGGGCCGTTCACCGGGGCCATCGCCTACGGCGGCATGCCCATGTTCTTCAAGGAAAACTGCGTGCACAAGCTGTACGGCAACCAGCCGAAGAATTACCAGGTGATGACTACGCAGATGCGGGGCGTGCAGAAGGGCAGCGAAAGAAGCCTGGTCATCGTGGACGGGACGCTGCTGTACATGAGTCCCACGGGCGTGGAAGCCTACGACGGCAGCCTGCCGACGGCCATCGGCACGATGCTGGGGGACGCGGATCGCGGGCAAGCGGTGGCGGGCGCCCTGGACAGCCGGTATTACATGGCCTGCAGGGAGGGAAACGCGAATCACCTGTACGTGTACGACCTGCGCCGGGATATCTGGACGGAGGAGGACGGGCCCGCGGCCCTGGCCTTCGTGCCCTATGAGAACGATCTGTACCTGCTGGACGGGGAAACCGGGAAGATCCTCACCATGACCGGGACGGCGGGAGAGCCGGAGGGACAGGTGCAATGGATGGCGGAGACAGGCCTGCAGGGCTGGGAGCAGGTGAACCAGAAGTACGTGACCCGGTACAACATCCGGGCCAAGCTGCCCGCCGGCACGATGCTCAAATGCAGCCTGCAGTATGACAGCGCCGGGCGATGGTGGGAGAAGCTGCACCGGGAGAACTACTCAGCCAGCACCCGGACGCTGCTGATGCCGGTCTACCCGAAGCGATGCGACCACATCCGCATGCGGATCGAGGGGCGCGGGGAGATCAAGATCTTCAGCATTGCGCGCCTGATGACGAACGGAGGCGACGGACAGCGTGGCTAAGGTAAACCTGACATTGCCCAACCTGGAGCTGGACAAGCTGAACGACAGCCAGGTGATCCGGAAGATCGCCAGCTATCTCTACATCCAGAACGAGCAGCTGCGGTACGAGCTGACGCATATCGACGAGGACAACATGTCTTCCGAGAGCACGACCACCGTCCAGGGCATGACGCAGGCCCAGATGCAGAAAGCCATCGAGGAGGCCGCGAAGAAGAGCCAGGACATTGATCTGAGCAGCAACACCATCATTATCAACCTGCAGCGCAGGCTGGACAACCTGGGAAAGCTGCAGGCGCAGGACGCCAGCATGATCACCCGGATTACCCAGGAGCTGGGAACCAAGGTGAGCACGACGACCTATAACGCGGGGCTGGCCGGACTGAAAGCGCTGATTAACGGGAATACATCCCTGATCAGCGGGCTGAACACCAATCTGGGGCAGCTTGTGACGAATCTCGGCAGCCTGAGCAACAGCTACAGCGGGCATAAGCATCAGCTCAGCATTGACGCGAACGGCGTCATCAGCATGGGAGGGCCAAGGGCATCAGTCACAAACCCTAATATATCCGCCACCGCGTATTTCATACAGCGGCTGGCGGATGCAAGACCATACAGCATCGCGGCAATCACCCTAACGGTTACAAACTATTCCGGTGATGTGACGGTATTCTGCCTGGATGACGAGGAATTCGACGTTCCAATTGTGATTGATGCGACCACAGTATATCAAAACGGCCAGAATCTGGCAGAGCGGGAATGGAAGCCGGACAACATATCCCAGGATGGAAATAAGGTGACGGTGCTGAACGCGGCAGGGGACACAATCGGAGGGCCTTATTCGATTGATATAGGACATACGACAGAGCGAGAAGACGCCGCGTACGGACTCAGCGCGCCGGAATACATGACCGCGGGAACGGAAGTAGACAGCAGCGGTTGGTATTATTACAGAAGAACCAAAATGAACCTGACAACACTGTACGAGTGACCGGGAAAAGACGAATGAAGGAGCGCAGCATGAAGAAGGAACTGAAGATCATCCGAAAGGGACTGGAGCGGATCAGCGTGCGGGGGCGGGAAGACATCGACCTGATGGGCATGTGCATGGACGCGCTGGACACGGTGATTGAAAGCATGGGGGATGAAAAGGAGAACAAGAATGAGGACGATTGAAACCACCTTCACCACCTTCGGAGCCAGCATGCTTCTGATCGGCTTGAAAGGCGAGAGCAACGCCACCGAGATTCTGATCGACTGCGCGGACGCGCTGGCGGAATACCAGGGCACCATGGCGGCCATGAGCATCACCGGGCCGGACGGAACGGTGTATCCAGGCGATATCAGTCTGGACGAGGACGGCGTCGTGCACTGGGTGGTGGCCGAGCGCGACTGCGACATCGACGGGCACGGCAGCGCCCGCGTCGATCTGGTGGATGACAACGGAACCGTAGTGGCCAGCGCGGAAGCAGACACCATGGTTATCAAAACCAAGATGCAGAATATCGCGCCGGATCAGATTGAAAACTGGACGGACGCTGCAAGCGTAGCGCTGCAGGAGGTACGGGCGGCGCTGGTGGATCTGATCAATACTGATAGTACTGCAACGGCAAACGAGGCAGCCCGGCAGCTGGCGGAGACCGGCCGGATAAGCGCGGAGACACTCCGGGCATCTGCGGAAACGTCCAGGGCCAGCGCGGAAACGGCCAGAGCGACCGCAGAAACCGCCCGGGCCAGCGCGGAAACTGCCCGAGCAACGGCGGAAACCGCCCGGGCCAGCGCGGAAACGTCCAGGGCCAGCGCGGAAACCGCCCGCGTGAACGGATACAGCACCATCGAGGCGAACGCCCAGGCCGCCCTGAGCTACATCGGCCCCAGCGAGGCCAGCAGCACCGCCAGCGCGGCTCACGCGGCGGGAAGCTATTTCATTTATAACGGGAAACTGTACCAGGCAACGTCCGATATCGCCATCGGAGACACTATCGCTTCGGGGACAAATTGTGCGCAGGTTCCCGGGGGAGCGATGGGAGAGGTTAGTATCTTAAAGAGCGCATTTGCTAATTTCGCAAATATGAATCAGGATATCATTGCATGGGTTCGGGGTTCCATAAATGGTTCGACAGGTGCTATAACATCAAGCGGAGCGCCAAAGCGATGCAGAACAGGGGCGATTTCGCTTGGAGGTTACGCTGTTGTAACAGATGGATCGTCAAGAATTTATGTGCATTTCTATTCTGGGAGTGACGATGCGGCTGGTTGGCTTGGAAGCACGGGACAATGGCTGGTTGCCTGTGATGTTAAGGCATATGCGGAAGAACATTATCCGACAGCAGATCGGTTCAAACTTGTTGGTTCAAAAAAAGATGATAGCCAGATCGGAGATGGGACAAGCGGAGATGTGACGGAATGTACCGACCATATTTTTATTCTGCCAGAGTATGCAAAGGAATCTGATATTGAACAGTTGTCGGATGATGTTGGTAATAAACTTGATGTTTCTGCTGATGTAATTGCGTTAGGAACACACGAATCATCGGCAGAATATGAAAATCTGGACGAATTGGCGATTGGTGTATACCGGGTTGCGAATTCGACTGCCGCAGGGAGAGTAACAGGCGATAAACCTGCATCGGCAACAGCATATCGGCTTATTGTTTCAGCGATAGCACAAGGTACAAGAAAGGTTCAGATCGCACTTATCAGCAGTACGACAAAGCCAAAGGCAAGAATCAGGTGGGATACTACAGGCACGTTTACTCCTTGGGTGGATATTGCTACAAGTGATGTTGCCGTACTGACAACAGCGCAGGATTTCACAGAAGAACAGAAAAGTATTGCCAGAGCGAATATTGATGCCGCCGATGCGACTATTGTTGGGGAGATATACAAGAAAGTTGGCGGCGAATTGGATATTACGGAACAGTTCGTATTTGCGGATGGCAGCAGGGTCAATTACATTACCGGACAAATCAATAACGGGGCAAGCTCTTCGGCATCCGGCTTTGTTGATGTAAGCAACTATACAAAATTGACGCTCACTGCGCCTGTGCATTTGAGCAGCGTTGTAACAGGCATGGCGTTTTATACAGATGCAAATCTTGACGCTTATGATTCTGGGGTGCAGGATCATTATAATTCTTCACTTCAGGAAGCAACGTATGAAATCCGAACCGTGACTGTACCGAAAACGGCGAAATATATCCGGGTGTCATGGTGGGCAACAACAACGGATCAATATCAGGAAACAGATTTTTCGTGCATAGCAATCACGGAGCCGGAAGAAAATGCGGAACTTCCTGAATATTACTTTGAAAATGATTATATTACAGACAAAGTAAAAGACATAAATACCATAGCAATAACAATCGGCAGAAATTCGCTCCGCAATATCTTCATTACGGATTATCACTTGGAAGATAACGCGAGAAAAAGCCCCAAACTGATTTCCTATTTGATCGATAAAACAGGCATTCAGAATGTAGTCTTCGGCGGCGATGCAATCAATCACGATTATACGTCAAAAGTTGGCGGGTATGATAAGCTGTGCGAATTCATCAGAGATTTCAAATCTATCCGGGAAGAAAGCAATCTGTATCTTATTACCGGAAACCATGAGATGAACAATGCGGATTTGCAGCATAGCTCTGTTGAGTTGTCAAAGGCGGTTGCTTATAATTTGTTCAACGAGCCTATAAACCACAAGATCAAAACCATATGGGAAACGCAGGAAGGGGACTCAAACGCTTTCTATGTGGATGATGCCGCATCTAAAATCAGGTTTTATGGAATTGATTGTACAAGCGGAGCATCAATACAGAAAACGTATCTTGATCGAATTTTACCAACAATGTATACGGTTCCGGCTGGCTATTCTGTGGTTATTTATTCACATGCAGGGATGGGAACGTATACGACAGATGATACCGTTTATCCACCTGTATATACTGTGCAAACATTGGACGAACGCTTTGAAATCCTGATGAATTTCGCAAAAGCAATGAACGATGGATATCAAGGAACCGTGAGCGGTACGATCAATGGGACTACTTACACATGGAACGTTGATTTCTCGAATTGTCAGCGGCAATTTATATGCGCTATTGTCGGGCATTCTCACAGAGACGGGTACTACATCGTTGACAATCGGTTCCCGGTGATATTTACGGTATGTGATACCGGAGCCTACAGGGATACGCAACCTTGGAGAATTGCAGGGACGATTACAGAACAAGCATTTGATGTGGTGCAGATTGATGTTAATACGAAACGAATTTATTGCACACGGATTGGTTTTGGCAGCGACAGAGTATTTTCCTTTGGAGAGACTGGGGCTGGTCTTATAACTTAAAGTGACCTTTAAAAGATATAGAAGATAGAAGGTGATGTGATGCCGGAAGGGACTGAGCTTGCCAGAGCTGGATGCCCGTATCTGGGAAGGAAATACTCCGAGATGGACTGTCAGGCGTTTGTGGAAAAGTGCCTGAAAGACATCGGGGTGAAAAAGAATCTCACCGGGAGTAATGCGTGGTTTCGGGAATGTAGGCAGCATGGATGGGTCGGAAGTCCAGAGGAGTGCAAGCGTGAGTTTGGCATAATCCCAGCGGGGGCATTCCTCTTTATTCATGAATTCGATGGCGGAGAAGAGGACGTTGGATATCATGACGGGCTTGGAAATGCCTCGCACATCGGAATTTATACGGATATGCCAGGCGCCGAAATGGTAGCTCTGGCGATTGAGGCAGGCGACACGATAGCACCTAATTACAATTTTGGATCCGGGGCAATCCATTCGAGCAGCACGCGCAAAGCGGTAGCTACAAGCGAGTTTGCAGGGAAGACGATCAGAGGCGGATGGAACATGATCGGCCTTTGGGTAGAGATCAGCTATGGCGAAAGCGTAGACAGGATATTACGCGGGAAAGGTGAGAAGGCAGTGCTGTATAAGGCGAATGTTATCGGGGGCGGATTGAATCTCAGAAAGCAACCGTCGAAAAGCTCGGTGTGGCTGGATCAGATTCCAGAAGGAACCAGCCTGGACGTAACGGAGGAGAAGCAGGATTGGGCCAAGGTAACCTACAACGGCCAGGAAGGATGGGTTATGAAGGAGTTTCTGCAGAGAGAAGATGACTCGATTGCTGTTCCGAGACAGGAACTGGAAAAAATATATGACGCAATCGGAGACTGGTTAGGACGAAGGGGTTAAAGAAAAGAGGAGGCAAACATGAAGGAAAAGACATTGCAGGCATTGTCAGCAGCCGTGGGGGCGGTCGTGGGATTTTTCAGCGGTTTTCCGCCTTTGATCTGGGTGCTGCTGGGGATGATCAGCCTGGATTACATCACCGGGATCCTGTGCGGGCTGATGCAGAAATCGCCCAAAACGGAGGGCGGAGGCATCAGCAGCACCGTGGCCCGGGACGGGATCCTGAAAAAGGTGCAAATCCTGATCGTCGTACTGGTGGCCGTGTTGGTGGATCACGCGGTAAGCATGGGCGCGGGAGTACAATTCGCGGCTGTGACTGGAGCGACATGCCTGTGGTTTATCGCCAGCGAGGGGATGAGCATCATCGAAAACGCGGCCACCATGGGAGTGAAAGTGCCAAAGATCCTGATGAAAGCGCTGGAAATCATGAAAGAAAAGGGAGACAGCAAAGAGGAAGACACCCATGTGGATTGAGTTTAATCCAAACCCAGAAAGGCGGAGCACGATTGATTGCACGGTACGTGCCCTGTGTATGGCCCTGGATATGGATTGGGACACCATTTTCATTGCGCTGACGGCAATCGCTTTTGTGCAGAAGACCATGCCGAGCGAAAACGGAGTATGGGGAACGTTACTGCACCGCAACGGATTCAGAAGATATGTGGTTCCAAACACATGTCCGGATTGCTACACAGCGAGGCAATTCTGCAGGGATCACCCGTTGGGAGTGTATGTGCTGGTTTTCACAAGCCATATAGCAACGGTCGTAGATGGGAATCTATATGACACATGGAACAGCCTGGATGAAAGCATGCAGTTTTATTGGGAAAGGAAGGAATAAAACATGATGAACGCGATGCCAAACTTTTTACCCGGCGGATATGTAAACCCCTGGCAAATGGCACTGAACCAGGCCATGCAGCAGATGATGCAGCCGCAGCAGATGCAGCAGCCGATGCAAGCGCAGCCAACGACTCCGCCTATGATCCATGCGGATATCATAGAAGTTCCCAGCATCGAAGCCATGAAGAGCTATCCCGTGGGCGCGGGCCAGACACAGATGTTCAGCACACAGGACGAAAGCGCCATTGGCGTCAAAAGCATGCACCAGGACGGAACCTTCGACATGGACGTATACCTCAGACAGGCCCCTGAACCGGCGCCGGAATATATGACCCGGGAGCAGGTGACGGACATCGTGCGCCAGATGATGGGCAGCGAAAACCCGGAGGTGAGATAAGTGGGTTTGCATAATTTGTTCGGCGGAGGGCAACGGCCACAGCAGGGGCAGCCAAAGGATCCGATGCAGATAGCGAGGCAGCTGGGGCAGAACACCAGCGGCATGATGCAAAGCGTGGGTCTTAACATTCCCGCAAGCATGAACGGAAACGGCATGGGTGCCATGAATCACCTGCTGAAAAGCGGGCAGATCAACCAGCAGCAGTATGACCAGGCGATGCAGTTTGCCAGAAAGCTGCTGGGAGGAAGGTAAAGGAATAAATTCGCTCGGTGCACAGGGTGAATTTATAATAAAAGAAAGGGAAAAGAACGATGTACAACAACAATCAGAACAACGGTTTCTACATGCCGGTACAGCCTGCCGGATATGGCTATGGCTACGGCAACGGAGGCGGCCTGCTGGGCGGCGAGGGACTTCTGGGTCTGGTAGCTCTGGCATTCGTCTTCATGATGTTCGGCGGCGGCTTCGGCGGAGGCTGGGGCGGCATGGGCGGCATGAACATGATGTATCCCTGGCTGAACCAGAGCAACCAGGTGGCTGATGGCTTTGCCAATCAGGCCAACGGAATTGCTCTGAATGGCATCCAGGGCAGCATCAGCGCGCTGCAGCCCCAGCTCTGCAACGGCTTTTCCGGTGTTACGGCCGCCGTGACCGGCGCGCAGAACGCCATCAGTCAGCAGCTGTTCGGCAACCAGATCGCGGAGATGCAGAACGATTTCCAGATGCAGACGCTTATGAACCAGGGTTTCAACCAGGCTCAGGCGGAGCGGGCCAACTGCTGCTGTGAAAACCGGCTGGCTGTCTGCCAGACCCAGAACATGGTGCAGCGCGAGGCTGCCGAGACCAGGGCCGCCGTTCTGGGCATGGGCCAGACGATTCTGGACAAGATGTGCCAGGACAAGATCGACGCAAAGAATGAGAAGATCGTTGAGCAGGCCGCGGAGATCAACAACCTGAAGAACAACAACTATGTGCAGAACGCGCTGACTGCGCAGACGCAGTACCTGATTGATCAGCTGTCGACCGCCGCAGCTGCCCGCACCACCGCTGCCGCAGCGGCATGATGGGGGTGTGAGGCATGGAGATCATGAATGATATCTTCGAAGCAAAGGAATTGCTGGAAGAAAACCTGCATGAACTGATCGAACACGTCAAGAAAAACTGCGACGGCGACCTGCTCGACCACGACGGGGAGCTGTGTACCATGAAGCTGATCCTGAGCTGCATGTCCAAGACCTGCGAGATTGAAGCCATGGAGGAGCAGAAGGAAGGCGGCATCGGCGGAAGCCAGCGCGGCCGAGGCTCCGGATATGCCTATGGCGGCGGTATGCGTGCCGGCGGCAATGGCGGCAGTCAGGCGCAGCGCAGGAACATGCGAACCGGACGCTATATGGACGGCGCAAGCGACCTGCGCCAGGAATTCCAGGAGAAGATCAACAACATCCCCGACATGCAGACCAGGATGGATATGCAGCGGATGATGGATGCTTTGGGAAACAGGTAAGCTTTTCTGATGGGAAGGCCCTGCGGGGCCTTTCCATCAGCTTAATTTGATTGACAGGGGGGCCGGATGAAGCATGGCCGTAACGCAAAGAAACGGGCTGTACTACGATGACGAGCAGCTCAGGAGAAACAATACAAGTGTGGCCAATCAGGCCCTCGCAGGCCTGCAGCAGAGCCAGACAGCGCAGCCCGGCGCGCTGCCACAGGCAAGCCTGCCACAGACGCAGCAGCCCGGGCAGGCAAAGGTGCAGCAGCCGCAGGCCATCCAAAGGCCGAACGCGGGAATCAATACCGAATACGGGTATACGCCCAGCCAGTCGGTGATGGACGCCTACAATTACCTGCAGAGCGTACTCAACAGCAAACCGGGCGAATATCAGAGCCGGTACAGCGACCAGCTGCAGACCATGCTGGATCAGATCATGAACCGTGAACCATTCCAGTATGACGCCTACGATGATCCGCTGTTCCAGATCTATCAGGATCAGTACATCCTGGGCGGGAAGCGGGCCATGCAGGATGCCATGGGCCAGGCTGCGGCGATGACCGGCGGATATGGCAACAGCTACGCGCAGACCGTGGGCCAGCAGACCTACAACCAGTACATGGAAAACCTGATGGGCATGATTCCGGAGCTGTCCCAGATGGCCTATGGCCGGTACAAGGACGAGGGAGAAGCGCTGGAGCGGAATTACAATATGCTCAACCAGCAGGAGCAGCAGGATTACGGGCGCTACCGGGATATCGTCGGAGATTGGCAGACCGAGCGTCAGCTGGCGGAGAACACCTACGGCACAGAGCGCGGATTCGACTACGGTGCTTTCAGCGAGAAGCGGACATACGACCAGCAGAACGACCAGTTTGCAAAGCAGATGGCGCTGCAGGAGGCGCAGCTGGCGCTGCAGCGTGAACAGTTTGAGTGGCAGAAGGCCCAGGCCGCGAGAAGAAGCAGCGGCGGGGGAAGCAATAAGAAGAAAACGCAGGAGAAGACCCAGACCGCGGAAGAGATCCAGAAGAACGCCTCCGGCTTTATCGCCAACCTTCAGACGAAGAACGAATACATGAGCCGCAACAAAAAAGAAGGCGGAAGCTACGCGGGCTACATCGCGGACAAGGTGCAGACAGCACTGGATACCGGGAGACTGAGCAACAATGAGGCGCTGGCCGTGCTGGATTATTACAGCTCGAGGAAATAAAGGAGCGGGAAAAGAATGGCAGACTTCTACACGCTGCGGAAAAGACTGGAAGAGGACCGGAGAAAGGAACTGGCGCAGCAGACTGCGCCGGTTTCTTTCGCGACGGGGGAACGAATCGAAAACCAGGGACAGGGCGACCCTCTGACGGAGCTGCGGGCAAAAATTGCGGAGAACATGGCGACGAAAATGCCAATCAGCAGCATCAGAAATCAGAAAATTCCATACACTGTGGACAAGACGGACTATGAGGGATACTCTGATCTGGTGAAAGCGTACACGGACGCGCTCCGGGGCAAAACAAAAAACATCCTGCCCAGCACAGCCAGAAATATTTCGGGATACATCGCGAACGAGGGGCTCGAGGTGGGCCGGATCGGAACGGGCGCCATGATGTTCGCGGGCGGGAATAAGCTGGATCAGACGCCCATCAAGCAGGCGAGATCCGATCAGCTGGGAGCAGAGCTGGAAGCCGGACGGGCAATCACGGCGGCAAACAAATACGGAACCGATCTGGATTATCTTTTGGGCGAAAAGACCGGAAACCTGTCCGAATTTGGCGCGCGCATGGATGAAGCCAGGAAGAATCCGGAAGACGTGAAAAAGGTAGTCAGCTGGGGCCAGGGGAAAACCACAAAGGGCATGACGGCGAAAGCCCAGGCGGCGGCGGAAACGGCTGAAGACTGGCAGTTGGAGGGATTGCTGAAAAGCGCCAAAAATCGAGGAGAGATCGGAGCATTCCAGGCGGAGATCGAGCGGCGGAAAACTCCGGCCGGCAGAGATAAGACGGGAATCGGACAATACGGCCGGGGAAACATTGACCTGTACAACCGGAAGCCGTATATCAATGAAGACGGCAGCATCAGCACGGTGTACAGCATCAGCGTGGGCATCGACGGTAAGAATGTGCTGCTGCCGACCATCATCGACGGGAAACTCGTCAGCGATGAGGAAGCGATTGAGCACTATCAAGAAACAGGAGAAAACCTGGGCGTGTTTGATGATCCGGAAGAGATGGACGAATACGCCCAGCTGCTGCATGAACAGCAGGAGATGATTTACACCGATTCGCCGGCGTCGGCGCGGGACATGCTGATCGGTCTGATGAACGACGATGAGCGGCGGATGATAGAAATGTCCGCGGCATGGGGATGGGAGCCGACGGATGACGATATCGTGGCGCAGCTGGAAGGCGAGGCGGAGCTGATTGCATCGGACCTGAAAAACCCGTCCCTGGCGGAGCATGAACGGAAGGAGCTGGAAGCCCGGCAGAAAGAGCTGCAGGACGGGCTGAAAACTTATTACGGCGAGAACGACAGCCCGGAGGTGCAGGCATACCGGGAAGCTCAGGCAGAGGGATTGGATCTGCCATTTACCGAACAATATACCCGGCAACAGCAGAAAGCCGCGGAGGACTGGACGGCGGCAACCCGCGGGGAATACAAAGGGACGGATCCGGAGCTGCAGAGATACAACCAGGAATATCCGGCCATGTTCGAAGAGCTGTATCAGCTGCAGTACATGACGGCATCGGGCATGGATTTCTCCGGGAACGTGCTGACAAGCGCCCAGATTGCGGAGAAAAACCAGCAAATGCACGAGCTGGAAGCGAAGATGCAGGCCATGGAAGCGGAGGCCAGAGAGCATATTTCATCCGCAAACGACGCGGTAACAGCTGTACAAGAAGCGAAATACGGGAAAAAAGACTTCGGAAGGTTTCTGGGTGAGGCTGTGAAGTCCGGATTTACCGGATTCGCGGATAAATTCTATCAGGCGATTGATTTTGTTTTCGGGAAACCCGTAAACACGGTGGGACAGTTCTTTGACCGGAACTTTCAGAACCCGTACAGCAGAGCGGCTGGATATTACAGACGGAATATCAATAACCCTGCCCAGACGGAAGCGCAGATGGCATCCAGCGCGATGGGCGGCGGAGGATGGAACATTGGGCGGGAAGCAATCAGCAGCATGGTGGAGAACATCCCGAACACGCTGATGGCGATACTGTCCGGCGGAACATCGGCGGCAGCCGGACTGGCCGGAGCGCAGACTGAAGCCGTCGGCACGATGGCTGACGTGGGCAAGAACGCCGTTACAAAGGTGATCGAAAACCTGCTGGGCGATTACAACTACTGGACGAGCTTCATGCAGGAGATCGGCGGAGATTATGACGAAGCCGTGGAAACCATGAAGGAGCAGAACAACGGAGAAGTGAACGAGCTGGCCGCCACCGTATACGCCATGGTGACGACATTCATCAATGCCGGCATCGAAATCGGCGTGGACGGGGCAAGCGGTATCCAGGGAATCAGCAAGGATACGGATACCGGCATCATCGGCAGGGTCGTTCAGGCGGTGGCCGGACACGATATGCCCCTGCTGGAAAGCATCATCAAAAGCGCCGGAGATGAAGCGACAGAAGAACTGAAGCAGGGCATCGTGGGCGGACTGGCCATGAAAGCCCTGGTGGATCATGACCTGCAATGGATCAGCACGGACGGCAGCAAGGCCGTGTTCAACGCCCAGGAAACCGGACAAAGCATGCTGGTGGGCGGCCTGACGGGCGGACTGCTGGCCGGGGTTTCCGAGCCTTTGGGGAGAAGTTCGCAGCAGCGTGCGGCAAACCTGGAAATCGGCAGCCGGATCGTGGAGAACGACTGGAACCAGCAGCTGGGCAGGGTGGCCAGCGATGCGGGGATCAGCGATAAAACCGCGGACGCGCTGATGCAAGGGACATTGAACATCAGCCGGAAAAACAACCTGCGGAAGGTGGGACAGCTTTATAACACGCTGGCGGATATGGCGGACGAAAAGGGAAACCGGAGAATCCGCGAGGCGGCCAGCGCGATGCTGAGATACAACCGGGGAAAGATCGCCACAGACACCCAGAAGGAAGCCATCGAAACCGGAAAGCAGCTGGCGGGAACGCTGCAGGTAAGCGAGGACGGAAAGCTGCACGTGATCCGCGGCGGCGAGAAGAGCGACACAAAGGCGGAGGTTGAAGTCAGCACCGGGAAGACCGTTCCCGCCACCGCAAAGACGGAAAGCGAGACGGAGAAGACCGAGCCCGCAGCCGAAACCAGGGAAAGCACCGAGGAAAAGACCGAAACGGCAGCCGAAGCTCCGGAAGCCACGGAGGAGAAGACCGAAACCGAAGAAAAAGCCCCGGAAAGCGAAGCAAAGGAGACAGAAACCGAAGAAAAAGCCCCGGAAAGCGAAGCAAAGGAGACCGAAACCGAAGCAGAAGCACCGGAAGCCACCGGGGAGAAGACCGAAGCTCCGGCACAGGAAAGCACAACCGAACAGACAGAACAGCCCACCGAAGAGCAGGAAAGCGCACCGGAAGCGGAGCTGGTGGGCGTGACCGTCAAGGATGACAAGCCCTACGTGAAAATCCGCCAGGATGGCAAAATCGAGGAAGTGGCCTTTGAAGACGTGCAATTCCCGGATGAAGCCACGGCGGAAAAGGCGGCCATCTCCGCGATGGTGGGCAACGAAGAGCTGAGCAACGCCATGTTCAACGCCAAGGCTCCCGGCGGAGATATTTCCTTTGCGGAGTACGCGCGGCAGTTTGCCAATGCCTACGAGGCCGCGAAAAACGGACTGCTGGAGGGCGCCATCAAGGCGGCCGGCATCGTGGACGGACTGCAGGACGTGGAGCTGCACGCGGCGTTTACCCTGGGCGAAGCCCGGCAGTACATCGAAGATACGGTGGACACGATCCGCCGGCAGGCCCGGAGCTACATCGCGGGCAAGCTGCGGGGGAAGGTGGAAGACGGGGACGCCTACGCCGTGTCTGACGCGCTGCTGAAACAGGAAGCGGGCGAGGATCTGACCCAGGAGGAGACCGACCTGCTGGACAAATACCAGGACAACGAAGAAGTGCAGGACGCCCTTCAGGAGATGCAGGAGGACGAGGTATTCAACGCGGACCTGGAGGAAGAGGCCGCCATCGGCGCAAATACTGCCTATCAGTACGGCCTGAGCGGGCGGAGACTGGAGGAGCTGGAAAGCACGCTGCAGGATCAGGGAGCCGAGCTGACGGACGAGATCCGGGCGGAGTATGAGCGGGGAGCGGCGGATCTGGCCTATAAAGAGACCAGGCGCATCGAACAGGTGAACGCGCTGAACCGCGGCAAGGACGGCACCCGCGTGGGCGTGCTTCGCAGCATCAGCGCGCAGGAAGCTGCGGATTTCGGCGTGGGCCAGATATCCGGCGAATACACGGGAAAAGTACGCAGCGCCATCACCGCCCTGCGCGGACTGGCGGAAGCTACCGGCGTCAACATCGTGCTGTTTGAAAGCCCTGTAAAAGAGGGCGTGCACCAGGGTGCGAACGGATGGTATGACCGGAATACGCAGACGGTATACCTGGACGTGTTCAGCGGCAAAGACAACGAGCAGGCGCTCATTCGGACAGCAGCCCATGAGCTGACGCACTTCATCCAGGACTGGAGCCCGGCCATGTACAAAAAGTACCGGGAATTCCTGCTGGATTACTATTACGGAACGGATAAGAACACAGTCAAGACGCTGATCCAGGAGCAGCTCGAAAAGGACAGCACGCTGACAACAGAAGCGGAAGCCATGGATGAAGTCATCGCGGACGCCAGCGAAATGATGATCAGCGGGGACGAGGACGCGACACGCGCCCTGGCGGAGAAGCATCCAAGCCTGTTTGTGCGCGTGCGGGGATGGATTGACACCTGGGCCAAGGCCGTTCACAGAGCCTGGCACGCCATCAGCGGCACCAGCAACGAGGCAAGCAGATTGCTGAAGAGCACCGCGGAAACCTTCAGTGAAGCGCAGCGCATGTGGTGGAGCATGCTGGAGGATGCCAGCCTGAACCTGCGGGGAAAAATCCGCGAGGCGGAGATTGACGCGGAACAGATGGCCAGGCTGCAAAGGCTGCGCGAGACCAAAGCCAGGTGGAAAGAGGAGTACGAAAAGCGCAAACAGGCGGCCATCGAGCGGGCCAATTCCGCGGAAACGGCGGCGGAGGCACAGCAGGCCGTGGCGGACGTCCAGGCTGCGGAAGCGGCTGAAAAGGCCCTGGAAACGCAGCAGAAGAAGGAAGCCGCAGAGATTAACCGCGAGGCTGAGGAAAAGAAAAAGGACGCGGCCGGCATCACCCGGAAGGGAAAACAGATCGAAAGAAAACTGAACAAGCTCAGCGAGGACGCGCAGGCCTATGTTCGCCAGTGGGCCGAGGAACACGGCATTGCGCTGGACGGCACCATGCAGACCGGCAGCGCCCTGAGCAAAATGGCCGCCCATTACTACAACCAGGGCAAGGCGGGCATCGCTTTTACGCCAAACACCGACGATATCACCGACGAAAACAGGGAGTTTGCCCGGCATATGAACGAGCTGGGCATGACGCTCTACGAAGAGACTGCCTTGCAGGCCGTGGCGGAGGAAACGGCGCAGGCCGCAACCACAGAGCAGGAACCGGCGGCAGCCGAACAGGGGACCGCGGAGCAGCCAGCGGCGGAGAAACAGCCGGAGACGGAAACGGAGACCGCGGAGCAGACTGCTGCCGTGGAAGAAACAGAGGCCGCGGAACAGCCCGCGGCGGAGACAATGCCGGAAACGGAATTGGAGACTGCCCTGCAGGCTGTGGCGGAGGAACAGATAGAGACGGAAACGGAAGAGGAAGAAAAACCAGCTGGGCGCAGACAGGTGCCTGAGGAAGTCATCGACGAGGTTGTCCGGAATGGCTTTGATGACATGCGTATTTACAATATGGATGCCATCAACAACATGACCGAGGACGAGCTGAACGAGATTCTCAGCCTGCTGTCGCCCAAAAAGAACACAGCACAGAACACAGAGGAAGAAACAGAACAGGCGAATGAGCCGGAAGAAACGATGGACGCCGCGACCGCGGAGCAGGAGAATGATGACGCGGGCAGCGGAACCATCTCCGGAGAACAGACCGGACTGTCTTTGGATCAGGCCATCGCGACGATTCAACCGACACAGGAAGAAACCAAGGCGGCAGAGCAGCACGCGGAGACCGTGGAGAAGATGGAGGACGTGCTGAAGGGCATGCCGAAGAAAGCCCGCGGCCTTGTGATGAAGTGGGCGGCCAACGAGTGGGTGAACGTGAACCTGGAGGACGGCAGCCAGGCGGCAATTTCATTCGCCAAATTCGCGGCAAAGTGGTACAATGCAGGCAGAGAGGGCACAAGCGTGATTCATGTGCCGTTCGCGGACGCCGACGCAGATTATCCGGTATTCCTGCGGGATACCTTCTATCAGCAGGGACGGGCGGACGCGGAAGCCGCGGAAAAACGGAAGAAAGCCAGGGAGGGAAAGAAGAATGAAAAGCCTGCTGACAAAGGAACAGGAGAAGGAACTGGGCTGTCTGGGCTGGGAGCAGAACGAGTATTGGCGGAAGTACTGCCCGAAGATGTACAAGAACCTGGCGGAGAGCGGGGATCTGTTTCCGATGCTGAAACACAGGGACGACCAGATGGAGGAAATGATGATCGATCTGATGAGCCAGGGTCTGTACGAGAACGAGGCGAGGGAGTTCATCAACGAGATCATGTACGACACGGCGCCGGAGAGCTAACGGAAGCAGCCGAAACCGCGGAAGCGGCGGAGGAAACCGGGCAAACCCCGGAGGAACAGCTGGCGGAGACGGTGGAAACGACCGAGAAGCAGCTGGAAGCAGAAACACCCAGGGGAACCAATTACAGCATCGGGGAGACGCTGGATCTGCCCAACGGGGAAAAGGCCAGGTACAAAGCCAACGTGGAAGCCATACGCCTGCTGAAGAAGCTGGAGGCGGAGGGACGCTATGCCACGAAGGAAGAACAGGATATCCTGAGCAAATACGTGGGCTGGGGCGGACTGGCCCAGGCATTTGACGCAAACAATTCAAAATGGACAAAAGAATACGCGGAGCTGGCGGAGGTGCTGACCAAGGAGGAATATGACGCGGCCAGGGCCAGCACGGTCAATGCGCACTATACGAGCATAGAAGTGATTCGCGCCATGTATGACGGACTGCGGAAGATGGGCTTCCAGGGAGGCCGGATGCTGGAGCCCAGCGGCGGCATTGGCCATTTTATCGGCGCCATGCCAGCGGATCTGCAGCAGAAGGTGCGCGGATGGACGATGGTGGAGCTGGACAGCATTACCGGACGCATCGCGGCCAAGCTGTATCCGAACGCGGACGTTCGCGTGGAAGGATTCGAAAACGCGAAAATCGGCAACAACATCATCGACGTGGCCATCGGCAACGTGCCTTTCGGCAACTTCCCGATTGTGGACAAAAATTATCCGCGGGAAGTGACCGGATCGATCCATAACTATTTCTTCGCAAAGGCCATCGACAAGGTGCGGCCCGGCGGCCTGCTGATGTTCATTACCAGCCACTACACCATGGACGCCAACAACAGCAGCGTGCGCGACTACATGATGCAGCGGGCGGATCTGCTGGGAGCAGTGCGCCTGCCGAACACGGCCTTTAAGGGCAATGCCGGCACGGAAGTGGTAACGGATATCCTGGTATTCAAGAAGCGGGAACCCGGCACGCCGTACCGGGGACAGAACATGCTCCGGGCCGACTATACGAGCATGCCCGGCGGATACAGCTTCGTGAACGAATACTTCACGGAACATCCGGACATGGTACTGGGAGAAACGGCCATGACCGGTACCATGTACCGCGGCGGAGAGATGACCGTAAACCCGCGGAAGGGCAACCTGGGCGACCAGATCCGCGAGGCTATGGGAAAGATCGAGGGCGGCATGGACTACACCAGCACGCCAACGGTGGAGGAGCTGCGGACGCGCGCCGAAAAGGCCCGGAAGAACACCAAGGAAAACGGATTTGAAGTCAAGAACGGGAAGCTGTACCGGAACATGAATGGCGAACTGCAGGCCGTAGAGATGAAGGAAGCGGACGCCCAGAAGGTAAGGGGAATGCTTTCCATCAGAGACACGGCCCGGGAACTGCAGGAAATGCAGAAGCGGGGAGCTTCGGAAAGGGAAATCAAGGAGACCCGCAAGAAGCTGAACCTGCAGTATGACGAATTTGTGAAGCATAACGGACTGCTGCACGACTCGAAAAACACCAGACTGATTAAAGATGATCCGGATCATTACTTTATCCTGGCGCTGGAGGATTACGACAAAAAAGCGAAAAAAGCGAATAAGGCGGCCATCTTCAGCAAGAACACCATCGCCAGAGACGTAACCGTGACGCACGCGGACACGCCCCAGGACGCCCTGGCCGTGGTGCTGAACGAGAAGGGATACATCGACCTGGCGCGGGCGGCGGAGCTGCTTGGAGTGAGCACAGAGGACGCCCAGAGCGCACTGATCAATACGGGGCTGGCTTTCCTGAAGCCGGACGGCACACTGGAAACCCGGGAAAACTACCTGAGCGGAAACGTCCGGGCGAAGCTGCGGGAGGCTGAGGCGCTGGCGACGGTGGACGAGCGGTACCAGCGGAACGCGGACGAGCTGCGCAAGGTAATTCCGGAGGACATCGGGCGGGAAAGCATTTATGTAAAGCCCGGCGCGACCTGGATTCCGGACGAAGTGTACGAGCAGTTTATCTGTGAGACGCTGAAAAAGTGGAACTATGGATATAAGAACAACGTAACGGTGAAATACGTTCCCAGCAGCGGCGAGTATACGATGGAGCTTTCCACCCAGGCAAAGAATGACTACCGCAATACCCAGGAATGGGGAACGCCGGACAGGACGTTTGCGGAGATCCTGAGCGCCGTGATGAACAACAAACAGATTACCGTAAACCGGAAAACGGCGGACGGGAAATCCTACATGGACGAAGCGGCGACCCTGGCGGCCCGGGAAAAGGCCGAGAAAATTCAGGACCGGTTCAGGGAATGGCTGTGGAAGGATGAAGCGCGGGCGAAGCAGCTGGAAACCCTGTACAACGACAAGTACAACGCCATCGTGACGCCGGTATACGACGGCAGCGGGCTGACCATCGCGGGAGCCAACGCGGACAAGGAGCTGCGTCCGCATCAGAAGAACGTGGTACACCGCATCGTGCAGGGCGGCGGGAATACGCTGATCAGCCACTGCGTGGGCGCGGGCAAGACGGCGGAAATGGCCGGAGCGGCCATGAAGCTGCGGCAGCTGGGAATCGTGCAGAAACCCGCGTTTGTGGTGCCAAAGGCGCTGGTGGGCCAGTGGGGCCGGGAATTCCTGGACTTCTTCCCGGCGGCAAAGATCCTGGTGCTGGGAGAAAATGATTTTTCGAAGAGCAACAGAAAAGAATTCGCGAACCGAATTGCCACCGGAGACTATGATGCCGTCATCATGAGCTATGAGCAGTTTGGTCATGTTCCCATGACGCCGGAGTTTGAGAAGCGTTTCTATGAAAATACCATTGCGCAGATTACGGCGGCGATGGATGAAGAAAAGCGGGCCAGCGGCAAAAAGGGTCTTTCCGTGAAAAACATGGAAAAGACCAAGAAAGGGCTGGAGGCGAAGCTGAAGAAGCTGGAAGTCACGGCCCGGGACGTGGATAACATCTATTTCGAAGACATGGGCATCGACAGTATCTTCGTGGACGAGGCCCATGCTTACAAGAATCTGATGTTCACAACCCACATGAGCAACATCAGCGGCCTGGGAAATACGGGCGGCAACCAGCGGACGTTTGACATGTACATGAAAACCCGGTATCTGCGCCAGCTTAACGGCGGACGCGGGATCGTGTTCGCGACGGCAACTCCCGTCATGAACAGCATGAGCGAAATGTACATCATGCAGAAATACCTGCAGGAGGACACGCTGGAACAGCTGGGCATCCACAGCTTTGACGCCTGGGCGAACCTGTTCGGCGAAGTCACGACGGTTATTGAACCGAAACCGAGCGGCAAGGGATACCAGCAGAAGCAGGTATTTGCCCGATTCAAGAACCTGCCGGAGCTGCAAAGGCTGTTCCGTTCCTTCGCGGATGTGCTGCAGCTTCCTGAAATGGTCAGGATCATGAAGGAGTACGGCAAAGAAATCAAAATCCCCAAAATGAAAACCGGGAAGCGCATCACCATCGAATGCGAACCGAGCCAGTTCCAGCTGGACTATATCGACCAGCTGGCGGAACGCGCGGAAAAAATAAAAAGCGGGCGCGTCGATCCAAAGGAAGACAACCTGCCGAAGATTACGACAGAGGGACGCAAGCTGAGCTACACCCAGCGCATGATGGATCCAAGCCTGCCATATGAGGACGGCAGCAAGATCGTGCGATGCGTGGAAGAAGTGGAAAAAATCTGGAGGGAAAGCGCGGAAAACAAGGGTACACAGCTGATCTTCTGCGACATGGGTGTGCCGAAAGGAAAAGCGACAGAGGAAACGGACACGGAACAGGACACTGCAGAGGATGCTGAAAGCGTTGACTTCTATAATGATATCAGGCGCATGCTGGTGGCAAAGGGTATTCCGGCCAACGAGATTGCCTTTATCCATGACGCGAACAGCAATGAAAAGAGAAACAAACTGTTCGACGAAGTGAATGAAGGAAATGTGCGCGTGCTGATCGGCAGCACGGGCAAGATGGGCGTGGGCATGAACGCGCAGAAGCGCATCGTGGCCCTGCATCATCTGGACGCGCCGTGGCGGCCCGGCGATATCGAGCAGCGTGAGGGCCGCGCGCTGCGGCAGGGAAACATTAACGAGGAAGTGGGCATCTACGTCTATGTGACGAAGAAAACCTTTGACACCCGCATGTGGGACAACCTGTACCGCAAGAGCAGCTTCATCAATCAGATCATGAACGGCACCAACACGGCCCGCGAGGTGGAAGGAGACGGAGACTTCGCCCTGAGCGCGGCGGAGATCAAGGCCATCGCCACAGGGGATCCCATGATCGTGGAGCAGTTTGAAGTCGCAAACAAGATCAAGCAGCTGGAAAACCTGGAACGGGAGCATAACAGAGAGAAGAAGCTGGCCCGGTACGACATGCAGGCGAATGAGGCCCATATCGCTGCCTACCGGCAGAGCCTGCCCCTGGTGGAGAAAGACCAGAAAACCGCGGCGGAGATTCTGGAAAAGGACTTCCGCATGAAGGTAGAGGGCAAGATCTATGACGCCCGCGCCAAGGCGGCGGGGCCGCTGCTGGATGCCATTAAAAAGCGCCAGGGATTCCCCGGCGAGGAAAAGATCGCGGAATTCGGCAGCTTTGCCATCCTGGTCAACGGCCGCGGGGAGATTACGATCAAGGGCGCGGGACAGTACGCAGTGAACGCGAACCTGGAGAGCGAGGACGGCAACATGACCCGGGTGCTCAACAAGATCAAAAACCTGCAGGAGAACCTGGACAACATGCGGGCCGGCATCCGGCAGCTGGAAGAAGCGAACAAGAGCCTGCAGGCGAAGATCAATGCGCCGTTCGAACGGGCGGCGGAGCTGGAGCAGCTGCGGGCCAGGGCGGAGGAGATTGCCAATATCCTGAACCCCGTCGAGGATCAGGCGGGCGCGGCGAACCTGGAGGATACCGAGGAGGACGAGGAGGAAGAGAAAGAAGAACGGAAAGTGAAATCCGAGCGGGATCCGAACGCACTGAGCAACCGGCAGCTTTTGGCGAGGGCATATGAGGGGCTTATAAAAACCGATCATGAGCGGAAAAGCCTGCAGAAGTATCAGGGCATGGTGGCTCAGCTGGATGCGGACACGGAGACGCTGAGACAGCTGCGCCGGCAGATCTATGAAAAGAAATTTGTGAAGGGTAAGGTGGACAGGGTAGCGGCGCTCAAGCTGGAGGAGCAGGCGAACGAACTGGAAAAGAAGATCGCGAAAGCGGACAAGACCCTGCTGTACATGGAGCGGAGCGCGAGCCTGAAAAACGTGCTGGAGGTGGAGAAGCGCGAGGCAGAGAAAAAGCTGCGGGAGAAAATCAAAGGCCAGATGAAGCGCTACAATGAGGGCGTGGAAAAGCGCGAATATGAGCAGCGCATCAAGAAAACCACCGAACGCCTGGCGAAATGGATCGTGCAGCCGGACAAGACCAATCATGTACCAAAGGCCCTGCGCAGCAGCGTCGCGAAATTCCTGCTGAGCATCCAGCAGGGGCAGCGGACAGAATTCCGCGGAAAAGGCGGAGAAAGACGGGAATCCAATTTCCTGCAGAACATGCGGGAGCTGCAGGGCATCGTGTCGGATATCAACGCCTATCAGATGATGGGTGCGGACGAGCGCGTAAAAGAAGACTTCGGGATGTATATCGACCTGCCGGACGGATTTGCAGACCAGATGGCCGACCTGATCCGCCGGGTAGAGGACACCATGAAAAAGGCCGGGGCAGGATCCGGATTCGCTGTGGACTACATGAACGCGGAGCAGCTGAAGACGCTGAACCAGGTGCTGAACACCATCAGCTCCAGCATCACCCAGGCGAATAACATGCTTGCAATCAACAGCTTCCAGCATGTGAGCCAGGCGGCCCAGAACAGCATCAATTACATCCGGGAGCAGGGCAAGGTGGAATACATGATGGGCGGCCAGGCGCACAACTTCCTGAACTGGGAGAACATGCAGCCCATCCGCGCATTTGCCCGGTTCGGAGAGGGCGGAGAAGCCGTGTTCAAATCCCTGATGCGCGGCCAGGCCCAAATGGCCCGGAATGTACGCGAAGTCATCGACATGACGGAAAAGGTATACACGGCGGAGGAAGCCCGCGCATGGAGCGAGGAAATCAAGACCTACGACGTGGGCGGAAAGGAAATCTCCATGCCGGTGGCGGACGTCATGAGCATGTATTGCCTGATGAAGCGCGCGCAGGCCGTGGGGCATATCCTGGGCGAAGGTTTCCGGGTGGCCGATTTCAAGCAGGGAAGAAAGACCGTCGCCGGAAGCGGCGTGACCGTGACGGCGGATGAAGCCGCGACAATCATTGACAGTCTGACGCCGCGGCAAAAGGCCGTCGCTGACGAGCTGCAGCGGATCATGAGCACGACAGGCAGCCGGTGGGGAAACTACGTGAGCATGAAGCGCTTCGGATATGAGATGTTCACTGAGCAGAACTATTTTCCCATTGAGGTGGACAGCGACCGGCTGATGGCGAAAACGGACGAGAGCAAAGGGAACGAGCTGTACAGGCTGCTGAACCTGAGCTCCGTGAAGCCCATCACCCGCGGAGCCAATAACCGGCTGATGCTCAAAAACATTTTTGAGGTATACGCAAGCCATATGAGCGACATGGCCCAGTATAACGCGATGGGGCTGCCGGTGCTGGATGCGGTGAAGTGGATCAACTACCGTGAAAGCATGGAGAAGGATGACGGCACCATTGAAACCGAGGGCGTCCGCAGCGCGGCCCGCGAAATGTACGGAAACAAGAGCCAGCGCTACATTATTGAACTGCTGAAGGACATCAACGGCACCCAGGCGACCGGAGACATGGGCGAACAATGGAGCCGGAAGATGCTGATGCGCTTCAACCGGCAGGCGGTGGCGGCCAACCTGAGCGTGGCAGCAAAACAGCCCACGTCCATCATCCGGGCCGCCATGGAGCTGGGAAGTTTCGACCTGATCCGCGGGGCAATGGGCAGCCAGGGCAAGTTTAAACAGAACAGGGCGGAAATGCTGGAATACAGCGGGATTGCCGTATGGAAGGATCTGGGCTTCTATGACGTGAACGTCTCCCGCCCGGTTAAGCAGATGATCATGCACGCGGACACGCTGGCGGACAGGATCATGGAGAAAACCACCTGGATGCCGGAAAAGGCCGACGAAATCACATGGGCGGCCATGTGGGGAGCCTGTAAGGAATGGGTACGCCGGCAGGGAAAAACCTACGCCTCAACGGACGAATTCATGCAGGCCGTGGCGGACAAGTTTGAGGATGTGATCTATAAGACCCAGGTGGTGGACAGCATCCTGACGCGCAGCCAGTTTATGCGCGGCACCAGCTTCATGAACAAAATGCTTTCCAGCTTCATGAGCGAGCCGACCACAACCTATAACATGCTGCTGGACGCCTGGCACAAGTTCAGGAACGATATGCGCAAGGGCGACAGCATGGGCCAGGCTTTCATGAAGAACAGAAGCATCATCACCCGGACAACGGCGGTTTACTTTGTAAGCGCGACCGTGATGACCATCCTGGAGGCCCTGATCGGCGCCATGCGCGACGATGACGATTATGAAACCTTCATGGAGAAATTCAAGGCTGGCCTGCTGGATAACGCCATAGACGAAGTGCTGCCTTTCAACCTGCTGCCCATCGTGAGCGACGTATACGATTATGCCAAGAAATTCCTGGGCGAGTATGTATTGCCGGATGAATGGGGCATCAGCAGCTACGCGGGCGGAAGCAGCGCCATATACAGCGCGATGGATACAGCATTGAGCGCCGTAGAAATCGCGGAAAAGTATTTCTCCGGCGAATCACGCTATACGTGGTATGCGGTGACATACAAAACGGCAAACGCGCTGAGCCAGGCAGCGGGCGTGCCGGTGGCTCCGGCGATGCGCGACGTGGTGTCGATATGGAATACATTCATCGCACCGTTTGCGCCTGAAATGAGGATCGAAACCTACGAGAGCACAGAAGCCAGGGGCGCGGAAGCGCTGTACAGAGCGATTACGGCGGGCGACAAGGGCCGCGAGGAACTGGTGCGGCGGCAGCTGGCAGCCAATAACGCGAACGAAAAAAAGCTGGATTCAGCGCTGAAATCACTGATTAAGGCTGACAAGGAAAGTGGGAAGGTGACGGACGACCAGGCGGCCAGGTATCTGCAGGATATCGCAGGCCTGAAAGCCAACGACGCGTATTTCAAGGTGCAGGAATGGGGATACGAAGCTGAAAACGAGGATCAGTACAGCAAGTACACCCGGCTGGAAGAAGCCCTGAGCAAAAATAGCGGCGTACAGGCGGCAGTAACAGAGCTGACGCAGCACGGGCTGACGGAAAAACAGGTGCAGACCAAGATCCGCTCGATTATTTCTGAACAGGCAGTCAAAGGCAGCATGCAGCCAGGGACAGCAGAGAATCTGCTGAAGAAATACGGCGGCATGAATGAGAATGAGGCGTGGATCCGGAGCCAGGAGCTGAATTATCAGAAGATGACGGGTACAAGCACAACGAGCGATATCGCGATGATCAGCTACGCCGTGGAGAAGCATACAAGCCCCAAAGAGGCCATTGACGGACTGCTGGCCCATGGAAAGGAGAAGAAAAACATTGCCAGCAGTATCACCAGCAAGTACAAGGAAAAATACCTGGAGCTAAGAAAGACGAACGTTTCCCAGGCGGCAACGCTGAAAGGCCAGCTGATCAGCATGTTTGAATACCTGGGATATGATGGCAAGAAGAAAGTGGAAGAATGGGAAAACCCCAAAAAGAAAAAGAAGAAATAAGCGTTAGCAAGACAATCAGGATCCCCCGATTTTCGGGGGATTTTTTTGACGCCCGTTTGACGCCCGTGACAGGGTTATTTTGACCATTTCAGCGCGTTTTCTGCGTTTCCTGATCGTCCGCGAAAAGCATAAAAAATTCCCGCAAGCCTTTATTTTCAAGGCTTGCGGGGTGTACGCCCGGCAGGATTCGAACCTGTGACCTTCAGAGTCGGAGTCTATCCGGGGAAGAGCTTCCAGCGCTTGATTTATATGGCTGCGCGGCACGCGGGCGTCTTCTTCTGACGCCCGTTTGACGCCCGTCCTTTCCGATTGAGGGTATTCACGCTCTTGATCGCGGACTGGATCCGGAGATCGGAGACATGATCATAAATGCGGAGAATCATCTTTTCGTCCGCGTGCCCCATCCATTGAATGGCGAGCTTCAGATCCACGCCGGCGTCTCTGAGCATGACGCAGTAGCTGTGGCGGAGATCGTGGGGGCGGACGGTCCATTCCTTCCAGTCCATGAGGCGGAGCGCATCCGCCTCTTCTTTTTTGCCCTGGGCGAGCAGCAGCTGGATCTGATCATACCGCTTCGGATCCCGGGCGCGGAAAGAGGATTCGATGAAATACCAGCGCTTCTGGCTGCAGCCGTTCAATTCGCATTCGATCTGGCGCTTCCAGTCCGCCCAGGCATTCTGAAACGCGGTTTCGGAGCAGAGCTTCCCATCTTTATCCGTCAGGATCAGGCCCTTCAGATCCTTCACATAGGGGCGGAGGATATCAAAGACGGGGATTTCCCGCTTTCCGGCTTCCGTCTTCGGATCACAGAGGACGGGCAGATTCCCGTCGAAGCGGACGGCGCGGGTCACGCTGATCACGTTCTTATGGACATCCGTACCGGAGAACGCCAGCATCTCCCCGCGGCGGAGACCGGCATAGAGCATCAGCATGGCCGGGCCCCGCATCCGGTGGTCGGTGGATTCGATGATTTTCCGCTCCCAGGGCTCCAGGGCGCGATGGGTGCCGGAAGTGCCCTTGTGCGGTTTGGCGGATTCCTTCTGCACGGGATTCGAGCGGCAGTATCCGTTTTCAATGGCGGAGGCGAACATGGCGCGGTACAGCATCCGGGCGCGGTGGATCGTGCTTTCCGAATATCCGACGTAATGCTTCCAGACCTTCAGGATATCATTCGGGACGACCGCGTTCATATACTTGTCACCGCAGACAGCAGTGAGGGCTTCCAGCTGCACGGCGTAGTCATTGTAGCATTTGTCCGAGACGGAGGATTTCGCGATAGGCAGCCATTCTTCCGCATAGTCGGAGACGGTGATGTTCCGGATCTGCTCGATTCCGTGTTCACACTGGTATTTGTACTCATCCCGGAGGCGCTCCGCTTCTTCAGGGGTGGATCCATAGAAATACTTCCCTTTATACTTCCGCTGATACCGGCCATCGGAGCGGGGCTTTTCTTTTTGATCATTTTTCGGACGAGACATGATATATCTCCTTCACGCGAGCTGTTTGTGCATCGAGAGTTTCATGAAGCATTTTTTTACCTAAATAATCAAGAATGCGGTATTGTTCAAGAAGCTGCTGTTCCTCAACAGAGAGCGAAGGAGCGGCAGACGCAGAAGAGAAGGGCAAGGAGGCGACATACATTACACCAAATGCCCAGAGGAAGAAGCCAGTCCAGAAATATCCGGAATAGCCTTTCTTGCGTGCGATCAAGTGAGAAACAACACCGCAGCCGATAGAGATGATAAAATATGGGAGAAAAGTAACAATTACGGCAGCAATTTGGTTCGCGTTATTCGTGGCCATGGGGAAACCTCCTTTAATTAATATAATTCTGGGAAAGTCAAGGGAAACCAGGACGGGAATCTGGGAGGAATGGGAAAAAATCCGGGATATTTTCTTTCTACTACGGGAGAAAGGAGATATCCGCAATGGAAAACAGGAACGGGAACCGGCAGAAGACCGAGGACGCGATCCGGGCCGCGCTGCAGCTGCTCAGTGACGGACAGCTTCAGCTGATCTGGTGGATCATCCGGGAACTTGTCAAGGGGTAAGACTTGGGTAAAACTTGGGTAAGACTTGGGTAAAACCTGGGGACGTGGATCAATCCGCGTCCCCTTTTTCATTCCGGCGACGTTCCAGCTCCGCGAAAGCATCATCCAGCGTCTTCCACCATTCCGGATCCATATCCGCGAGAACATCCACGAGGGTTTTCAGCCGATCCGGAAGATTCTGATAAACGCCGGACAGCTTGGCGACCGTATCCAGATCGGACGAAGGATCTTCCATCGGTCCTTCGCCGGTTTTCAGCCAGACATAGGAGACATGATACTTTTGGCAGATAAGATTCAAAACTGCATCAGAAGGAATACGGTCTCCAGATTCATAGCGACTCACGGCAGCAACGGATGTTTTCAGGGAATCCGCGAATTTTGTGAGGCTAAGTCCTTTGGATTCTCGAACAAGTTTTATACGATCCTTCATTAAATCACCCCTTTCGGAAAAGATTATAAAGAATAGTTTTACCATTGTCAACAAAAAAGTATTGACAAACTTTCCAATGGTAATTATAATGTTACCATAGTCAACTGAAAGGAGCGCGTGAAAATGGAAGATCTGAAGACTGAAACCACGGCGGAGACCGAACAGCGACAGCCGGACAAGGAAGAATACATCCGGAAGATCCGGGAACTGAGTCCGGAGGATCAGGCATTCATGGACGGATATCTGTTTGCAAAGGTGACGGAACGGAAGAAAGGAGCCTGAAAATGAAAAACAAAAGCTGGAAAGAAAGCAAGAAGCAAACCATGGAAGCATTCTATGGGGTATATCTGAAAGAGTTCGAGGGATACAGCGACGATCGGAAGATCTACTGCAACACCTATGAAATGATCATGAAGGCGCTGGAGTCGTTGCCGGATGATCCGCAATGCTATGTGCGATGCGCGATGAATCAGATGATGATCAACGATATGGGCATGATGGACCGGATCATCCTCCAGTTTCACTGTGGAGAGAGATGGGAAGGAGTGTAAACATGGAAATCCTGAGCATTGAAAGCGAGCAGCTGAAGTCATTCCGGTATCTGTTCGATATCTCCCTGCGCCACATGATGGTGAACATGGCTGAGAAGGAGCTGCAGAACGGGACGATCAGCGGAAAGATCAAGATCTGTATGGAGCGCATCGTAAACCGGGAGACCGGGGAGATGCAGACCATGATCGAGCTGAAGCCGGACGTGAGCGTGAAACTGGGAATCAACGGAAAAGCGGAGTGCGAGGAGATCAAGGGGCTGCACCTGGCTTTCGACAGAAACGGGGATCCCGTTGTCAGCGAGAACCAGATTACCATGGATGATCTGATCGGGAAGGGGGCATAGGGATGGGGATGAAGGAAAAGTACCTGCGGCCCTGCGAGGTGGCGGAGATCCTCGGGATCTCCGTCGGAACCGCGCGGGTGAAAATGGCGGAGATGCCGGGGTGCATCAACGTCGGCGGCGGAGACAGCCACCGGGCGCTGCGCGTGCCGGAGAGCGGGCTGGAAGCATGGCGGGACAACCGGGTGATCTGCATCACCCACAGCAATGGGAAGATTGCGCGGCGGCCCATCGGCCGGCAGCGGAGGGAGGCATAACATGAACGAGCGGCAGGTGGACGTGATTAAATAAGGCATAGGCGTGATTAAATGAGGCATAGGCGTGATCAAAGGAGGCATAGGCGTGAACGAGCGGCAGGTAGACGTGATTATGGGGATCGTGCAGGA
>Ga0256407_10002280_pt1 | contig 37165 bp, 47 predicted proteins | sample RumenRJG_04DNA_FD_193489 | JGI IMG/M metagenome (GOLD analysis project Ga0256407, IMG submission 193489) | Bovine rumen microbial communities from Lethbridge, Alberta, Canada - RJG_04 | ecosystem: Host-associated > Mammals > Digestive system > Stomach > Rumen | place: Canada: Alberta... | reverse complement strand
CCTTAGAATAGTTTTCATAGTCTCTTGCCATTCCAGCATTCCTCCATAATGTTGATTTTAACCCATGCTTTTAGACACACATCAATAAACATTCTACAATCATCTGAATTAAATCTTGAATTTTCATCAATTAATGAATCATGTGTTATTTTTCTTATTATTGATGTTTTGTTTGGGTATTTAAGTATTCCGTTGATTTTAATCCATGCTTTATGAAACATATACCAGCCACAATGTTTAATCCATAGATCATCATTTTTTATAAATGCCTGACAAGTCACATCTTTACAATATCTGTAACTTATAAATGGTTTAACCCCTTTTAATTCTTTTGGTTTTTTGAACTTGATAGTTTTAAAACTTTCAGATATTACTTCAATAATGTTTTTATTTGTAATCGGTTTCATTATCCCTATGATAGTTCACACACCCCCATAATTGCTCCGCCATCCGGACAATAATATGGAAAATTTTTATTTTTATATCTAATATAAAAAAGGTCACAGTTGTTGATTGGCATCTTCCATATATCTTCTATAAAATATTCAAGACCTTCTACACATGCGAAAAACGCTCTGATTGTCTCGCCATGCGTTACAATTAATATTTGTTCATCTTCATTTGTTTTAATGATTTCTCTGATAAAACTATATACACGTTCCATCAGATGAGATATATCTTCAACACCTTTCGGCGGCAATACATTAAGAGGATCGTTTAAAAAACTCACTGTTTCTTCGTCCAGTTCGGCAATACATTTACCGTCTATATTTTCACCATAATCAATTTCAATTAATCGATCGTCAATAATAAAATCATTCCTGTTTCGACCGCTTACAATTTCAGCAGTTTCCTGCGCACGATCTAAAGGGCTTACATAGATTTTGTCAAATTTCAAATTATTTCTTTTAATATACTTTGCGACCCTATATGCTTGTTTCTTTCCTGTTTCATTCAGATGTGTGTTAATATGCCCTTGCAATACATTATTTCTATTGTAATCTGTTTCACCATGTCTCATGATATATATATTCAATCATTAACCTCTTTTTACTTCTGTTGTGTATTTTCAACGTATTTCAATAAATTATTCTGCCCGTTTTCTAAGATTAAGTTTATAATATCGTCAACCGCAGTATTATAACCGTGAATAAACTCTTTTTTATCATCTTGTTGCCCATTTTTTAATATCCATTCTTCGTATGGGTACCTATGTACAAAATGCCAACCATCAGTTTTTTTTGTCACATTAAAGTCAATCCGCATATCGTCATCATCACCCCATATAGAGTTGTGAACCCAAATAGAATCATTATCGTCAAAATCAATGCTTAAACATTTGCCGTTTGGATTATACTCTTTATATACATTCCATATTTTAATTATTTTTTTAAAAATCTCTTCCTCTGTGTTTTTTCGTTTTATTTCCAGCACTCTTTGTTTAATATCGTTAAGTTCTTTTTCTGTTGGCTCATATGGTGGTTCATAAGGCCATCCACCCGGGCAAAAAAATCTCTGTTTGTTATTATCCATAAATATCTCCTTATAAATATATAATATTCTTTTTATGATCTTGATCATAAAAAGAAATATAGTTCTTTTCATATACTATGTTATGTGCTAATCCTTTATATTCTTTTATTATTTCGTTATTAACATCGAACACTTTGATATGAACTGCCTCTGTTGTTTTCTGAACTTTATTTGGTTCTTTGCTTTTATGTTTTGGATTAGCAAATATCAGAAAAAGAAAAATAATCACAACATTAACAGCAAGAACTATAGCTAAAGTTTCGCATATCATCATTCCTGTCATAATTTTATACCTAAATTGTTATTCTACTCATATCATTGATAACTAATACCTGTTTTGATTTATTTGTGAACTACTCGGCTACAAGTAACCGAGCTTCCTGCTTCAATCATTACTGCGTTGACTACGACAATACGCAGCTCAATGTCTTACACAATGTCCACAGGCGTATAAGTTTGGGCTATTCCATCCCTACTGTATTATTTCGTTCAGGCTACTATGAAAGTTTCATTTAGTATACGTAATCCTTCATTTAGGATGTTGATAGCGGCATTCTGGTCCCGACTTATTGTAAGACCACAATCACATGTCATTTTACGAAGTGCTAAATCCTTCATTTCAGGATGAACAGTTCCGCAACAATGGCATATCTGTGAGGACGGAAACCACTTGTCTACTTTCACAAGATATTTATTTCTCTCGGCCAGCTTATACTTAAGCATCGACAGGAACATCCCATACCCATTATCAAGGGTAGCTTTGCCGTTACCAAAGCCTTTATTGGACATAGACTTCATGTTCAGAGATTCTACACAAACAATATCATACTGATTGGCTATCTCAGTAGATACCTTATGCAGATTATCTAAACGCTGGTTTGCTATGTGTCTATGGATCTTGTTTACTTTACGCAATTGCTTTATGTAGTTATTGGATTTTACCTCATTTTTCTTGGAGCCGCGCATGCGAGACAGTCTGCGTTGAGCTTTGGCAAGTTTATTATGGCTTTCACGATAATATTTATGATTAGTTCCAACGTTACCATTGTTGTCCACATACAGACCGTCAGAAGCATAGTCTAATCCAATCGCATTAGTCTTATCTGCAATATAAGTATTTATGGGAGCATCATATTCAAAAAGAACCGATATGTAATATTTGCCATCTGACTCCTGTGATACAGTAGCCGACTTGATAAGCCAACTATCATCAGGTTTACGATGGATGACAGCTTTTACAAACCCAATTTTGGGAAGCCTGATGCTGTTATCAGTAAGTGCTACAGTCCCGTGCTGATTGTTTGTAGTATATGACTTCCGGCTATGCTTTGCCGACTTGAATTTAGGGAACCCGTTATTCTTTTTGCGGGATTTACTAAAACGATTTTTGAACGCATCCTGTAAGTTGAGTTGTGTATTTGCAAGAGCAAGGCTATCCACTTCTTTAAGGTATGGATAATCTTTCTTATATTTAGCAGGCGTAACAAAAACAAATTTTCCCGTAGTTTTATAGCTCTCAATCTTATCAGATAACATGAGATTATAAACCTTACGGCAGCAACCGAAGGTCTTGGCAAACATAACAGCTTGTTCAGTTGTGGGATATAATCTGTATTTGAATGCTTTATTCATAACTGACAGTTCTTTTGCCTTTCTATGTAACGGAGAATGTTTTCTTCTGATGTAGAACCTATGGTCTCGCAAAAGTACGAACCGTTCCATAACTGACCTTTCCATAGGTGCTCACGCAGACAGGGGTATTCTTTGAATAACATATTGCCGGAAATGCCTTTGAGATATTTCACTATTTGCGTAACGGATATCTTAGGCGGAGCAGACACGAAACAATGAACATGATCACTCTCGCCTACTTTGCAATCTGCGACAGTAAAGCCTTTCTTCTCGCCTATATATTTGAGAAGTTCATACAACCTATTGGCTATCTCAGGTTTAAGGACTTTCCTGCGGTACTTTACACACCATACTATATGATAATTAATGTTATATACGCATGTTCTTGCGTGAGTATATTTGTTTTTCATACATATAGTATAGCATAAATGTTATAAATATTCAATGAATATAATGCTTATCTGCGATACATATAGTTTCAATGCAATAGAATGACGGGCTTTCATCTCGGCTATTTATAGCCGAGAATTCCCGCCCGATTATTTAAAATGTTTTATATGTAAAATTCGTAATAATAACGTCTTTTCCTTTTCGGGTGCTTGCCTTTGATGAAATAGATCTTTTTGTATCAACAACCTGAATATCGAAATCTTTATACAATTCATGTACTAAAGGATGATCAGAGTTTGTCAGGATTACATAGCATCCAAGTCTATGCAACCTCTTAACTTCTTCAGCAAGGTTCTTATGATCATCTTTATAAAACTGCTCCTTAGTATATTGTGTAAAATTCGCAGATTTAGACACCGGCACATATGGTGGATCGAGAAACACAAAGTCTCCGGGCATTGCATATTTTTCAAGAACCTCTAAATAGTCCCCACATATAATGTCTTTGTCTTTCAAAAGATCAGACGCTGCACGAAGCAATTCCTCATTACAAATATTCGGATTTTTATACTTGCCAAAAGATGTATTGAACTGGCCTTTTCGATTAACTCGATATAAACCATTAAAACATGTTTTGTTCAAATATAATGTTCGTGCTGCTGCCTCATATGTTGGAAGTGACTTCCAATCTAAAGACCTGACATTGTAAAACATTTCTTCTGTGTTCCTATAAGTTTGAAGTTTTGAAATAACATCTTCAACATTGTTAGCAACTTGTGTATACATATTAATCAGTTCAGGATTACTATCAGCAATTACTGCATTTTCGGGATTAAGCGAAAAAACAAAGCTCCTCCACCAAAAAACGGCTCAATATACTTGCCTGTATACTCTGGAATTCGAGGTAAAATATCTTTAAGCATCTGAGATTTACCACCAGCCCATTGCATAATAGGTTTTACAGAGTTTTTTTGTACCATTCACACCTCCCAGTAAGTAAAAAATTATATATCTTTTTTGAATCAGATGCTATTTTTTTGTCTTTGAGTAGAAAAACCGTTGCTGAAAATCTGTTTTTTAATTCATCACTGATTGCTTTTAACGCATTTTTAATCATCCTGTTTACTGCTTCTGTATCTTCTATATTAATTTTTTTAACACCTTGTGCATATTGTTCAATTAATTCTAAAGTAGTAAAAGATTCATAGTTCCCCATTTACAACCTCTTTTTAGTTTTGTGTGTATAATATCATCCTTTTATTCTTTAATGTTTCTGGGACATTGATTACTCTTTGATTTTCACTTCCCCTAAATGGCAATGCAATGTTACGATAATTGATATCAAATCTACCATCAATCATTACATGGATATTTCTAAGAATAAAATCTATGCTTTCGTTATGTGTCATATGATAATATAAGCTCTCAAACACATATCCAGTCCAAAGGAAGATTTTAATTGAAGGATGTTCTTTTATAACAGATCGTATCAATTTAGCTGTAAACAATCTGTTTTCTTTACACATCGGTTCGCCACCGAGAATTGATAGATTTCTCTGAATACCATTTTTTGATATTGCTGAAATAATATTTTTAATCAGTTCATCTTCATTTATATCTTTCCCTCCGTCAAAATCCCATGTTTGCGGATTATGGCATCCGGGGCATCGAAAACGACACCCCTGACACCAATATGAAACACAAACATCGTAACCATTAACTACATCATTATTAATTACCCCTGCGTATTTCATTTAATTCCTCATTTGTGTTTTTCTCTCATAAGCACTTCTTCAACTTTACCTTTATTAAAATGCCTGTAATCTGAACTTAAATAGCCTGTTATACGGCGAAGTTGCTGGATATTTTTACTTCCACACACCGGACAGCAATCATTGAACTCACCTGTAAATCCACAATCCATACATGTGTCATTTGGTACATTAATTGCAAAATATGGAATATCGTGATCCATAGCATAATTTACAATTGTTTCCAATGCCTTTGTATTATTTTTAACACCGCCATCGAGTTCAACATAAGTAATACAACCTGCATTGCTATATCCCGTCAACTGAGATTCAATATCAATTTTTTCAAATGGACTGATTTTATACCACACAGGAACGTGCATCGAGTTTGTGAAAAAATCTTTATCAGAAATATTTTTAATTACTCCGTATTCTTCTTTGAATTTTTGCATCGCTTTATAACATAAATTTTCTGCAGGTGAATAGTATACTCCAAAATTCAATTTATGTTCCTGTTTAAATTCAGTACATCTTTTATTAAAAAGCGATTCAATTTTCTTTGCAAGTTCCATACCCTTTTCTTCTGTATGGTCGCAGCCAATCAGTATTTGAAGTGTTTCTGCTAAACCAAGCTGACCTATTACAATAGTGCCATGTTTAAGCGCACTTCTGATTCCTTCTTCTGGAATATAACCTTCCATTGTTCCATTCTCATACATGAATGTCGCTGCTTCTGGTGGCTGAGAACAGATGAACTCAAACCTATCAATCAGAGTATCTTTTGCTTCATGAATCTTTTGATCAAGAATCTCAAAGAAATAATCAATCGTTGCTTTATGAACCTTTTGATCAAGAACATCCAAGAAATGATCAGTCATTACTCCTTCAAGGTGTTCTTTAAATGGTTCAGACTCTTTCAATGCCTTTTCTTTCGCCATCATAGCGAGTTTTGGCATTATGATAGTAACAGGACAAATATTACCTCTACCATCTTTAAGTTGACCAAAACCGTTAATATCAAAGCCGTTTGAAGTTCTGCAACCCCAATCATTCACATAGTTCGCAACACTATGCAGTTCTCTTATGAACTTCCCAATCTTTACAATTGGATATTAGACTATATCACGAACGTATTATCTTTCACCGACAATATGCTCCCTACCTTTTCGATTTAAAAGGACTTACTTTCAGCCTTGCCTTACCATCATTCGCTTATGGCTCTACTCTACTTGTTTATTCACATAGAGATTTGCTCCATGTTATACTTTCGATAGTCGTTTAGCTTTTATGAAATTTACATATAATATCTTAATCCTACGCCTTTACAAGATTGCTGCTTGCCATTACAACAAGCGTAAATGTTTGGTCTTTGTACTTGTAAATCATCAACACATTCTTGTACATTATTATATTTTGTGATAGTTTCACCTGTGATTAAATTATATGATTCAATTTTCTTTCTGAATTGACTTGGATATGCTTTTCTTAATCCGATTCTAAATGCATGTAAATCATTTTCAGATCGCGTAACCCATTCTAAATTATCTGCTCTATTATTCTTTTTATTACCATCTTTATGATTGACAACCAATCCTTCTTGATAACCATTTACAAAATGGAGAGCAACTAATCTATGTACAAACACTCTTTCAACAAACGGATTGTATAAAGTTACACGTCTATATCCAATGCTATTTGTATCGCCTTTAATAATATATCCTGTCTTTTTATTCCTTATATTTCCATACGAACTTACTTCATAATACTGTTCGTGATTTATTATGTCTTTCCATTCTTCCATATCGCTCCTTTTTCATGGAAGATATTTGTATGTAAATTTCAATTTAGCACCTGGTTATTCCCATTAGGAACTTCCACGTTTAGATAGGTTTTCTTAATACATTGCTGTATTAAGCCACAGTTATGTTTATGGTGCTGAAATATGTTTTAGGATCATATATGTCATATCCTTTATTAACACTCCAATCAACATTGGCATAATTTGGATATAACCTTGTTGCTGTTGATTTCAGAGCAAGTTGGAACAAATCATAATTAGCATCACCTTCTTTTCTATTTATTCCTTTCATACATTGAAAGATTCCACAAGGGAAAATAGGCGTTCTATAAAGTCTACCAACACCTTTTAGAGAACCTATAAGTAATGCTCTTGTTACCAATCTTCCTTCTTCGCTTGTGCATGTGCCATAATTGATTGATGTAAATGGCAACTGATTTCCAGACCGCGATTGTAATGTATTCCATTTATATTCACATAAGTTCGTTACGCTTATGCAGTTCTCTTATGAACTTCTGTATGTCACCATACAGATTAGACTATATCTTCACCTTCACCATAACGTGTTAAGGGGCTACCATTTCCACACACTTGTGTGTACTCCCTATCGGGATAGTCGTTAGACATTTATATATTATCTTTATTAGTTTGCATATTTTAGGTGATAACCATGTATTGATTTTCCTTTACCTTTACATTCATAAAGATAATATAATTTAGTACGGCATTGTCTCATTTAAGATGTTCACCGTTTAGATAGCTTTGTTCTTAATATTTCTATTAAGCCGCCCAAATATTCAGGTTATGATACATACCCTCTGCCGCCTGTTGGGTTTCTAAAATAGTGTCATATAATGCGCTCTGAGCATATTTCTTATTCAAGACTTTACTTCCAATATAAAAATCAGATTCACTTAACCCTGTTTTATCAAAGAATCCACCCTTATGCTCGTCTACCCAATCATCAAATCTATCTCTTGTTATTCCAACATCATCCGTATAAGTGTCAGAAAACATATCCATCAAATCAAGTTCTAAGAACTCTTCATTATCTTTGAGATACGCAACTATGTAGTGTTTCATAAAACTCTTTTTGACATATGGAGCCATAGACCAATCAATATGAGTGGCACTAACACCGCCAAACTGTTGCAAACTTTGGACTTGGAACAAGACTGCCACAAGCTGAAAAGCTGTATTAATTGATTGTGCAGGTCTTACATCTGTCTGTCTTGTATTAAATCCATTAGCAAGTAGTTTGTCAATTGGCACAGACAAACAATTGTGATCACCTAATGCATAATGATCTAAGTCATGGATATAAACCATATTATTTATATGGTTTTCTCTTGATTTATCTGACACAAGTTCATTCAGCGCATACATTCTTAAAATGCTACTTGCTGTTTCTCCAAATCTACCACCAAACGATTTTTCATCAACGTTAGCATTTTGATTTTGAACATTTGACGCATTGACCTTTTCACGAACAATTGACATCATTTCACTTCTAATTTCTCTACGCCGTGTTCGTTTATCCCTGTATAAAATATACGCTTTCGCAACATCCTTCCTATTGCTTTCCATTAGTTTTTCTTCGACAATATCTTGGATTTCCTCTACAGATAAATCTTTGTTGAGTGATACAACATGGTCGGCAATATTATCAGCTATCTTTACAGCCGATTTAGAACGATTACCATCTGTTTCTTCAAACGCATTAAGCACAGCTTCTTTTATTTTGTTTTTATCAAACTGTACTTTACGCCCGTCTCTTTTAAATACTATCATGTGGTTGCTCCTTATATACTTATTGTGTTTTATTTATAAGTGTCTTGTATAGTTATCCCTAACGCATCTGCTTTATCCAAAACGCTAAGATCGTTAGAAAACATATCGTTAAGATATTGCTCAAAACAGCTCTCACAAATATCAAAATCATCATAATACCAGTCTGAAATATGAAAATCAGCCTCGTTACATTCGCAAATATCACAATAATGCACTTCTACACTGTTAAATTTACAATTATAACAATCTTTTTGGTCTGTTACACATCCAACGCAGTCATTTTTACGAATAATCATATACTATTTCTACTCCTAATCTTTAACCTTATATTCCGGTTCTATATATCCTCCTTTACCTCAACCTGCTTTCTCGTCAACCACATCACTTCTTCGTCCTCGCACATCGTGCGAATGAAGGAATCAACCTCCGATTCCTTTTCGACCGTGCTTACAGCGATCACAGTGAACGCGGCTACTCCGTATTCATCCGCAAACACGATGTCCCCAGCTTTAAGCTCGCTCCATGCATGCGTTTGAAATAAATGCTTTGTCTGATAGTCAGGTACTCCCTGACAGTATACATAATCAATATAATTACTCATTTGTTGCACCTCCCCCTTTTTTAAATATCGTCAAAAACAACAGGTATTATTGTTTTCAATTCTTTTAACAACGGAATCATAATTTCACGCATTTGTGGATGTGCGTCTTTGGCTGTTCTTAATTTGAGAACATGTCTCCACTCACGATAATTCGCGGTGATTATAATCTCTGTCTTAGTTGAATTTGGCAAAACAGAACGTGCAATCTGCGGAGATATACCTGTTTCAATTAAATGTATGTAGCTGATTTCTGCCATATACATATTAAACTTCCAAGTGTGAAAAAGACAATCAAGTTCCTCTAAAGAAAGATTATTACATTTGTTATCGTATTCAAATCCACCCCTTATATCAATAAATGTAACTTCATTCCCAAATTTTTCCTTACAGTAATTACAATAACGTTGGCTCTCCTGCGCAAAACTCGCTTCACGATGCCGCACAAGTTCATGTGAAACACCTCTATCAACAATAAATTTAACAGATAACGTGCTATGTTCAATCATAGCTTCGTGTCCGTTTTTAATAAGCATTGAAACAAAATTTCTTGCACTTTCGCCATCATCCGTAATGCGATCTTCTGATTTGTAGCAAGTGCGTCCAACTTTCTCGATTTTTTTTAGTTCCCCAATTCCACTATCGGATATTGGTGTAAGAATTTCATATGAAGGTTTAATAATTTTCAAAATGTCCTCCTATTTTAAATATTGTACTGAACTAACAATTTGGCTAATCAAAAATAACAAATAAATACGTTTGCGAAACTAATTATATAACATTTAATTTATTATGTAAATACTTATACTGTTTTATTTTTAATTAATTTTTGTTTGACTTTATATGAAATATATAAAGCTGCAGCGTATAAAATCATAATGACAAAAATTGTCTGCCTGTATTCAAATTTACATTTCAGACAGAACGAAGTGATCTGATTTCCAGTAAGACCTGCGAAAGCCCATGCAGACAATGCAACACCATGAATAGTGCTTATGTAATTCATTCCGTAATATTCTTCTAAAATAATCGGAAGTGTACTGAAGCCACCGCCATAACCAAAATTAACAATCAACAACATAATTATAGCTATTACTAATGCAGATGCTGACAAAAATCCAAAATAAAGACTAATTGCTGTTATCAGAGTACATGATATAAATATAATTTCATAAATTGTTATTGATTTGATATTAATTCTTTTAAGTACATCTGTTGCTGATGCAAGACCAATCCTGCCAAACGAATTAAACATTGCTGTACTTATCTGAATTATGCTAATTGCAGAAAGCCCAAAACCGCAATATGTAAGAAACGGCCTTTCATATGAAATCAATGCAAGCCCACACGTAATATTAATATAAAAGCAAATCCAAATAGCTATAAAAATCTTATCCGATAAAACCTTTTTAATATTTAAATCGGCTTTATTCGCATCGTTTTTATCGTACCAGTCAGGCTTGCTGATAAAAATATGCGCCAACATCATACATATAAAATATACAACAGAAAGAATGAAAAACATAGATGTTAATCCAACACTGTTTTGCATATAATTCATAACAGGACTTGCGATAGCCTTCGCTAAACCAAATCCCATTATAGAAATACCAGTCGCTATTCCTTTGTTATCCTGAAACCACAACATAAGCGTTTTAACCGGTGTTATATACCCGATTCCTAATCCGATCCCCATAATACATCCATAAAACAGGTATATCAATAAAACACTTATCATATGCGACAAAAAAGAATGAAACAATGTAACAAAACCGACACCGGCTAACCCTGTACAGAAACATAAACATGAGATCAGTGAGCTTTTCTTTATATTTTTTTCTACAAATTTACCGCCAAATGCAGCGCTCATTCCAAGAAAAAATATAGCTATACTAAAGCTCCAGTTCAGAATAGTCTGTGATACACCAATTGTATTTTCTAATGCATTGCTAAAGCATGACCAACAATATACAGTTCCAATCGAACAATGTATTAATAATGCTGGAATTGCTCCATTCTTCCATTTGTTTTTTTGATTATTATTCATTTTTCTCCTGATTTTCTTCTTGAAATTTTTCTTTTTTATTTTGTAATCCATAAAGCCACGACAAACCTTTATTAGTTAAGATGAACTCATCATCATCTTCGGTGTAATTAATTTCTGCATCCCTGAATGCCTTTTGTAAATTGCGATTGTTCAAAGTTTTAGAAACATTAAACAGGTTGTTATCCCTATAGATTGTTGCGTTTATTTCTATTTCTATCGCATCTATTGGAAGCATAACCATAGCCCTACATTCTTCTAAATCAACTAACTGATTTACATTGTTTATATTATTTGTATTATTCATGTTAATTGTACCCCTTATTTTTTTATATACTTACATTTTTTCATAATCTGTAAGCCAAATTTCTGAAGTCCCGGGGATATTAACAAAATCCCCCTCCGCCGTTCTTTTTATTTTTTCTTTTATTTTATATTCTTTTACTTTTATGATATCTGATTTTTTTATTTTGTTTTCGTTAAATATACGTTTACTTATTTTGCAATGGATTGTAGTTCCATTTTTCAATGAATAACATTCTAATCTCGGTGAATATTTTGTATTCATTGATAAAACAACTAACATACGTTTATACTGCTCATCAGCAATATCTATATATCCAAGGTATTCAATTTGAGATTGAATCATTTCTTTAAGACTTCTTTTTTTTACATGGATGCTGCCAGCTAAACGATGTAATAATTTTTTTGAGTCTAATTTTGAATAGGTTTTTTCAGTAACATTTTCACAACATTCAATAATATCGTTTTCTTTAACACCTATTTTTATTGCTGTTTCCTTTTTTAGTTGTTTTTTACCGCTAAGTTTTTTATATAATCGTGTGAGTTCCAACAGGTAATCAATGTCTCCAAATTCACTAAAATAATTTAATTCAATCAGGATTTTTAACTGCCGCATATCCATACTTGTTTTATCTGAAATATCGTATAACAAATCAATAAAGGTGTTATAACGGTTGTCTCTTAATTCAAATAATTCATCTGCGATTTTTTTATTCATATATTTGATTGATGAAATCCCTTTATAAATAGTATTGTTTTCTTTATTAAAACTATATGATCTCAATGAAAATCTGAATTTAATCGGAACAATTTTTATTCCATGTTTTTTGGCATAACCAACTATAGATGCGGTTTTTTCTTCGTTGTTCTGAAAAATATTTAATGCATTTGTAATAAATTCAAGTGGATAATAATATCTTAGGTAGCCACAAATATAACCAATCATGCTATATGGAATAGAATGATTTGAAGAAAACAGATAATCACTTGCGTCTTTAATGACTTGGATAAAATCAACGATTATTCTTTCAGCTTCATCCTTTTCAACACTATATTTTTCATACATCGTTTTAATAAATCCATCTTTAATGTTTGGTATATGCTCTTCTGTACCAACTTTTTTTGCAAATGATCTTCTGACTACATCAGCCTCTCCCATTGAATATCCACAGAACTCATGTAGGAATTGAATGATTTGCTCCTGAAATACCATAAAACCCTGCGTTGACGTCATCATATTATTCAAAGTAGGATGCCCACAATCATTAAAATCGCCTTTTGATAACTCATCTCTATACGATGCCCCCGCAGGTCGTATCGCACCATTACCGATCGCAAGCAAATCAAGATAGGAAAAATTTCTGTTTTTACTTTTTATTCTATTTATAGTCTCATCTGAAAATAGTTTTTTCAAATAGTTAAAAGCAGTTCTTGATTCCCACTGGAAAATTAATGTTGTGTCGTCTTTTATGCTTTTCCATACCTTTTCATCGTTTAACGGTGTATTATCTGGCGTAGCGTATGGAATACCAACGCTATCACACGTTTTATAAATCAAGCCAACATTATCAAGAGAGAGGATATCCAGTTTTACAAAGTTTAACGAATCAATTTCTTTCATGTTTAATTGAGAAATCGGATATTCATCTTCCGATGTTGTGAACGTGCCAAACCATTCATCAATTGGGTAAGGTGATACCACGCATCCAGCCGGATGATTGCCTACAGATATAACAACGCCATGAATCATATCAACATAATAAAACAATTCCGGGTATTTTTTTCTTGCGAGTTCTTCGTTATCTTCAGCGATTTTGATCACCTCATCAGCAAACGATAAATAATCAAGCGGAATTTCTTTATGTACAGAGTTACTTTCAATTCTTTTTTGTAATTCAGTTGGATAGTCTTTTTTTATATAATTACTTAATTCCTGTTTTTCAAGTTTTTCCTGTTTATCCCATGCTTTTACTTCTGACAATATTTCTTCCGGAAGTTTGTCAATGTTATCTGTTGCCAGTCCACGACATACATCTTTAATTGTTCCTCTTAAAGCAATTGTATTAAACGTGATAATATCACAGCAATATAAACCTTTTTTATTGTACAAATAGTTTTTAACCGTTTCTCTGTCTTCTGAATACCAGTCTGTATCTATGTCTGCTAAACTTACACGCTCTTTGTTCATAAAACGTTCAAAATTTAAATTAAATTTAATACTGTCAATATCGGTAATATGAAGTAAATACGCTATAATGCTTCCGGAAACAGAACCACGTGAATAACCATATCTAATACCCTGTTTTCGCATAGCTGATTTATAATCTTCTTCAAGCAGCATGAAATCTATTGCATTATTATGCTTATACACTTCATACTCATAACGGATTCTATCTATATATATCTTTTTATTTGGATAATTACTTATTCCACGTTCAATAAACCCCTCATTGACTTTTTTCTTAAATACTTCTTCTGAGTTATTATATAGTTTTGGATATTTAGGCGAATAATCAATTTCAAACGGCTCGATCATATCGGCCATTTTATTAGTGTTTTCAATTGCTTCATAAATTACATCCATAGCAAGAGAATCCTGTTCTTCGTATGCTGTAATTAATTCGTCAATTGTTTTGAATACTAAATCCCATTCGTCTTCATTGTCAAAATGAATCTTTTTTGATTTTTGCATGATAGCACGACCTGATAAAGATTTTTTGTCGATCTCATGTGTATCTGTTCCGGCAATCAGCGGAATTCCTGTTTCCTCGCTTAATTCATAAAGCAATTTATTATACTCGATTTGTTTATCACAATTATGATGCTGGATTTCAAGAAAACACCTGTGTTTATTATTTGTCATAAAACCAATAAACATTTCTTTTACTGTAGGAGTGCCATTATTTAATACACCGCCAAGGCAGGCCGATGTTACAATGATATTATCTGAAGTTGAAAACAGTTCATTAAATGTTACACGTGGTGTATAATAAAAATGGTTATCTTTTCTATCGAAAGATTTTGAGGTTATTCTATTAAGTTCTTTTACGCCATCATAGTTTTTAGCAATTAGCACACAGTGATAGTTATCTCTGATCTTATCCTGAATTGTCTCTGTTAAATAAATCTCCGCAGCGTGAATATATTTCATTCCGCATGATTCAATATACTCCTTCTTTTTCAACCATTGAAAAACAGAACCATGTTCAGCAAAACCAAACGATTTAATACCTTCTTGTTTTGCTTTATCAATATATTTATGAAAATCTGTTATGCTGTCAATATTTGTTACTCCGTTACTTAACATCGAATGGATGTGATATGGTGTATAATTATTCGGTCGATTCATCATTACCTGCCTGAATTATAAATTATATTCACAACTTGATCTGAAGCCACAAAGATTATTACAATAAAATATATCTTTTTTATCCGGCCAGTCTTCTTCTTTTTCTATGTCATGAATTGTGTCAACAATCCATTTCAAAGATTTGTTATAATCTCTTTTACTAAACGGGATTTCAGCGAGCCTGCCACCATCTTTGAAATGATTCCATACAATTTTATCCGGGAATTTACCGTAAACATCGTTTACTGCGTAAGCATATAAATACATCTGTCTTTTATATTTTTCAAATATTTCTTTTGAACCCTTTGAAAGCTCTCCGTTTTTTTTGAATGGATATTTTGAGGATTTATGATCGACCAAAATAATCTTATTATTTTTTTTGTCATGAAGCAGTAAATCAATATATCCTATAAATCTATAATCATTAATTTTAAAATTTACCTTCTTTTCAACATCAATGATTTCATATTTAGAACACCATTCAAATTTTTTCTCAGTAAAATAATCTGAGCATTTTTCAAAAGTGCTATCCATTGCATTTTTATATGTTTCATGAAATATATTATTATCATAATTGTTGATAAAATACGCAATAGCTTCATCTGAAGAAATCTCATTATTGTATATTTTTGCAAGTGTATCATGTACAAAACTTCCTGATTCAGCATAATAATTACCCTCATCTAAATATTGTTTGTTATCATTGACAATATATTTAAGATAAAAAGCGTATTTACACTGTTCATACATTGATAATTTTGAGTATGACCACACCATTTTATTAATAATATTACTATACTCGCTCATACTACCTTTCTTTTCTTTAAATATAATATTTCCCACACATCTTTGCCTAAATCAACCGGTGAATTTTTACCTTCTAATCCACCAAGCAAATTATCTGTATCTTCGATTACATATATATTTGTAATCCTTTTTAATTTGCTGATAGTTTTTTTAATACTATCAATACGAAAATAATCAATATCTGAATCAAATGCTAAAACTACATTTATATGCATTTTTGCCAATAAAGATGTCTGCGCATCAGTCAAAGTATGTTTCTCTGCTGACACGCAGTTTTTATATCCCCACCCGAACGCAAGCATTACAGATTTTATTGATTCAAAAATAATAATCTCGTTTTTCTTTTTTATATAAGGTAAAGTGATGTTTAACCCCTGAAAATAATCCATTTTGCCTACAGGATAATAATTAATGTATTTTGGAATTTTAAGTTCTTTATATAATTTATTCCTTGTCCTTCCTTTTATGTTGATTAGGTTGTTGTTTTCGTCATACACAGGATAAACAATTCTATTTTTAGAATGGTCTGCCCTTACTTCAAATAAATCCATAACAGATTGTTTAATACCCTCGTCTAACCATTCTTTTATTGGTTCTTTGTCATATAAAGCGTAATAATCTTTTTTTGAAATAGTTGGATGATCATATTTTTTTTCTTTATTATGATTGTTCTTATGTACTTTTCTAAGGAACGCTACAACCGGCGAGCGGCATAATTTGTTTAGGTCTATATTTGCGTATTTAGACGCTTTAACCACGGCTTCTTTAAAACACATCCCTTCGTAATCCATAAGATAGCCAATAAACCTGCCCGATCTACCACAGGAAAAACAATAATATGCGTTTTCTTCTTCGTTAAAACATAAAGAAGGTGTTTTGTCTATGTGTTTCGGACAATTCGTGAAATAATTGCTGCCACTTTTTTTTAAATCATATGTTTGTTCAACATATTCTAAGAGGTTCGCATTGTTATTTATTTCCTGTAGTGTTTCATCACTATATTCAAACATATCCATAACGGCAAAACCCCCTCTTATTATTACCTACGTTAATGAATTGTTAATTAATATTTAAAAAACTAAACACCCAAATTGTCTTACTAAAACAATTCGTTTACAGTATGTTGTTCTGCTTCATTGATTGTCATAGTATTACCATCAAAATGAAAATCAATATAAGCATCTTCATCTGTCTCATCCATCTGCCTTCCTAAACGATTAACATATATTTTTGCACATGCGTTTCCACATTCCAATCCATCACGTGCTTGCATTTTCATTGTTTTATAACCCCATTTAATCCCAACAGAAAGGAACATGTTGATTTTATAACTGTCAGCAACTTTACCCTCTCTATTCAACTGACACGCTGCAAGAACTGGGATATTTAATTCTCCTGCGATATTATTCTTTAAGAAATCACATTGGGCGCCAAGTAAATTATAATTTTCACTTGCCGAGGCTTCGTTGCTTTTCATATAATCATAAGATACAAAACCCAAATTCATTTTATTCTGCAACACTTTACAAATCGAATATAATTTTGACATAGTTATGTTAGGATCATATATATGGACTAAAGGCTGATTTTTTAACCATTCTATAGCTTTTAGAACTTTTTCATTCTCAAATTCGCTCATTCTGCCTGATTTAATTTTTACCATTTCAATACCTGACAAATGAGATAACAATCTTTCCACGTATAACCTTTTGGGCATTTCCTTATCAACAACAAGACAAGCAATTCCATTTTTTAATTTATGGACAACCTCATTCATAATCAATGCCGATTTACCTTGTTTGTATTTTGCCTGAATTACAACAAGTTCGCCCGGTTCATATGTAAAATATTCCATAAAAGAAGGGAATTTGGACGGAATACCATAAATACCATTTTCTGTTCTTCTGCTTATGATTTCTTCCCAAATCTGATCAATATTGTCACCAACAGTCACTATGTCTGAATCAACAACAAAACTCTTTGTAAGTTTATCAAGACCCGAATACACTTCGTTATTTATTTTTTCAAGAGTGTATTCGGGATTAGCACATTTAGCCTCAATTTTTTCAAATGTTTTGATTAAATCTCTTTTAAAAGCGAATGTTAGAATGTTTTCTGTAAGCATTTTGTATTCTTCTAACGAATGCCTCGCTGCTTCTTTATATAATTCAACAAATTCCTGTGTTGATGGTAGATTGTATTTATCTAATTTATTCTGAACATTTTTATTGGATTGAAGTTTGTTAGATACGTTATAAGCATCAATATTCATAATTCCGTCTTTATACAATTCGTATATCGCCCAATAATACAGCGAATTTTCAGTATTAAAGAAATGTTTTGGTTTTAAATATTCAGAATGTGCAATATATTCAGGATGAAATATCAGGGAGCCGATCACACCGCTTTCAGATTGTATATCCGAAAGGTTAGAAATATTTATACTCATTTAATTTAATATTTTTTCGTTCCATTTTTCTTCGTGTTCAACTTTGAATGCTGGTGAATTATCATTAAAAAACGGTAAATCTGCTTTTTTATCATCCGAAACATTATTAGATTTTTTATAATTATCGTATTCTTCTTTAATTTTTGGATTATTTATTAGGTTTTTTAATATGAATAAAATATATTCTTTTGAATACCCCTCATTAAATAAACTTGTTAAAATATCCTGTTCTATAGCGGAATCATGGTTAATTTTATATGTATCTGTTGTTGTTTCCTTATAGTCATTTTTTAACTTTTGTTCGTAACAGTCCTTATGGTAATAAGCAGATTTATTTTTTATAAATTCATCTTTATTTTTATCTATCGTTTTTGTATCATGTAAGCAATATTTATATCTACATCGTCTAACCTCACCTTTCTTTCCTTTATTTTTTTCCATATCATCCCAACTTTCTATTCAAAATGGTGTTTCATCATCAATTTCAGCAAAAATATCATGTTTTGTTTTAGTGTTGTTCTGTTGTGAATTATCAGGAAACTCAAAGTCAAAAACGATATAATTAACATAGGTTTTTTTTGTTTGCTGATTATACCTGTTTGTTACGTCGCAGCCGCCAATTTTAATTGTTAGTCCATTATTAGGAATTTCTTTTCCCTGAATTTTGTTGTGTGCATCACCAACAAATCTAACAAACCCATCCTGAAATTCTTTTTCATATTTATCAGTTTGTTTGTTTTTTCTGCTAACAGTTAAATTACAAACGCTATAATTACCAACCGAGCCATCAGCCCGTGTTCCATGTTCGATTTTCCAGACTTTTGCAAATGCACCGTTTCTAAATCCCATATTTACCTGCTTTCTACTTTCTTACAGCTAATAATTTTTTTTGTAATTTTTCAAGAATATCTACATCGTTAATATTTTTATAGTTCCCATGAATTAAACTTTCATCAAGTTCTGGATTTGCTTCACTTTCTGCTTCTTTACAAAGTGACACAACTTTTTCTTTTGCTTTTTCTGATAATGTAATTTTCTTTTTAACAATTGCGTCAACTTTGTTTTGAAGATTTGCTGTTTTTGACAATTCTTCAGGTAGGTCTTCATTCGCAAAAAGATAGCCACCGATTCCGAGCCTTGCTATGCATTTTGTGAGACTTCGCTGAATAGTTTTATTCACCAGCATAGAATCAATGTTCTCGTATGGTACTGTTTTATTTCTAAAATCCATACACGGCAGGTATTCTGTCACAGTATGTTCTAATATCTGACCTTCTTCATTCCATACAATTGTAACAGATGTTTTTACATGCCCACCAATAGGATCACGCCATACAAGCGATCCATCTGCTTGTTCATGAACAGTGGCGTAAGATAGAGGATACCTTTTCTTTAATTCCTGCCATGCCCACATCCAGCTTAAATAATTCAGACCATTCTTTTGTTTAACATGTTCATTTACATTAATCGAACTTAATTCGATAAACCAATTGTTCAGAATATCACCTTCTTTCTTTAAATACTTTTTTTTCATATTGTTATATGTTTTTTATTTATTTTTGCAATATATAATTTGTATTATTGTTTTAATGAAAAATAATTCTTGTTATTTTGGGCTTTTAATATTATCACCCCCCAATGCGGCAGTCCGATAATTTATAATAATCAATTAAAACCAGTAATACTATAGAAACAACTTCCACCTGAACTGCCGCATTTTTTATTTAAAAGAATTAATTCTTTTATTAAGCATTTTCTTTATTAACAACATCCTCTTGCTGTTCTTCAATATCAGGTTCTTCGGCATTTTCTTTAATAATACCTTCGATCACTTTGAAGTTAAATCCTTTATGTTTATAAGCTTTGAATTTTGGGCTGTTGACGATTCTAATAACAACACCTTCTCGAATATGCGTTAAACCTATAGGGTCGTTGCCTTCACACAAATCATTTGCTAAGTTGAATACATATTCTCCTGCATCATCATTGTTCTCAATATAACATTTTTTAAATACAGGGACAGATTTACATCCCATTTGTTCACACCTATACCTTATGAAATCAGGTGAATATTCAATAGTTACACCATCTTCATTCGTCATAGTCATTCTATAAACGTAAAATGTTGATCTTGGTGCGTATTTACCTTCCGGATCGCAGCCATAAGAAAATGTTGTTTTTTTCCCGTATTTCTTAATAAATTCTTTGTCGTTTGTTTTTTTATTAGATACTGATGGCATGATTGGCGTACCGCTATCCGTAAAACCGCACACTTCATAGTAAACAGTTTCCCCTTTGTTCAATTTACCATTAAAGAATTTTGAGTGCGGTTCCCTGAACGAATTTGAGCCATAATAGCCATCGGAATAATCATCTAAGACCGTTCTCCTTGTTCCTGAAACATACTCCCATTTATATACCGGTTTCCCTTTTCTTCTGCATATCAAATCGAGTATATTTCTTTTGTATTTTTTTATTACAGGCAAATACCCTGTTCTTTGGGATGTGCCATGAATTTTTAAGGTGATCTCTATTTGATCACCTTTTTTGAAATCAGACAAATTGTACGCAAGCTGTTCTGTGTCAACATGTTCAGCAAAATATTCACAGATCGGTTCTTTTTTACCTTTTTTATTTTCACCACCTGTTTTTTTTGAACTTTGTCTTTTAGGAATATATTTTTTACAAATCATATATCCATTCAAAACAGAAATCCTTTCACCGTCTTTTAATTTGTCTACGTCGGTGTATTTCGCCAAACAACTAATTGGTAGTATTAATCCATCCGACCGTTCACCCCTCAGACGTATTGCTTTAATATTTCGTTTGTCCGGGTCGAGATAGCCGCCAACATTATTTCCATTCTCATCTTTTTTTCTTACAAGATTATTTTCTTCAGCGAACTCTTTACTAAGCTCACCATCTGTAGGAAAATATACAACTCTGCTGCCGATTTGATAACTGAAATCTATGATAACATCATTTCCGAATACAGTAGCAATTTGCAATCTATCCGCATTGTTGTGTTTTCTTATTTTTTTAATTGTTGTAATATAAGCGTTATACATTAATCTCTCCTAATATGTATCTGGAATATGATGAAATTCATTAGTCTGTACAATCGTTGAAACCCCGTGTGGTTCATCTTTGAGTATTTTTTTTATAATTGTAACCGGAAGCTCATTTGATGCGTCAATCCAAAGCGAACAACTATTGTTATCGAAAAAGAATTGTACCCCTGTATATTCCTTTATATAACTTGCTAATTTAGCCATAATCATATCAGCTTCGTCACTTGCGGTGAATATGATTTCAGAATACGGATTTTTAAAACTAATTTCAAAAATAATGGTTTCAACATCACACGATTCAACACTTTTAATGTTACATTTTAATGTGTTGTCACCTTCAAAACTATTAACAATTTTATCATACATTTTAAAAATTTCTCTTTTGTCCATTTTTTCTCCTTTTTAATCTATGTAAATTGTTGTCATGTGAGAATATTCGTAGTATAATTTAATTTGTGAAAGCTTAATATTCTCACATGACATATAATAATAGATTATATTCTCTTTGTCAATAGATTTTTAGAACATATTTTAAGGAGTATTTGATTATGCAGTCACTATTATATGAACGTATAAAATTATTATGCAGCGAAAACCATATTACAATAGCTGAATTAGAGCGTGAGTTAGGTTTTAGCAATTCAACAATCCGAAAATGGGGTAAAAACATTTCTCCGTCGATAAATAAAGTTATAAAAGTAGCAGATTTTTTCAATGTCTCATTAGATTATTTATCCGGTGTAACAGATATCCGGGATTCAATCGGTGATGTAATTACTGATGCTGATATAATCTCTTTTCAACGTGCAAAACAAAAGATGAGTGATAGCGATAATAAGCGTATGATGAAAATGTTAAAAGTAGCTTTTGATTATGCGTTCGATGATGATTCGGAAGGACAATAAAATGATCAGGTATAGATTTTTAGAGAATTTAGTGTTAAAAATATACGCTAAAATGGATCGTATTGTGTTCCCTATAAATCCAAAAGAGATTGTCCAATATATCCCAAACTGTAGATATTTATCATATAATACTTTTGCTACGATAAACAATTGCTCTATACAAACCGTAATCAGTATCTGCGAAAGTATATCAGGCTGCGTACAATACGACGCTAATAAAGGACGGTATCTGATAATATGTAACGAAGATCCCACTTTTTACGGAAACACGTTAGCCAGACAAAGATGGACTTCTGCTCATGAGATTGCACATATCTTATGCAATCATTTTTATCTGTCTAAATTGCAAATGATTTCCGAAAATAATTTAATGAAAAATTCTATTAAAGCTTTTGAAAAGGAAGCTGATGCTTTTGCCTCAATACTACTTGCTCCGTTTCCGTTATTTAAAGTTTTTAATATCAATTCACCGCAGGATATTCAGTATTATTTTGGCTTATCTAAAATGGCTTCAGAATATAGGTATAATTCATTTCTTAAATGGAAAACATATAGTTTTCGTAGGGCGTGGGATAATGACATAGTTAATATATATAACGAAAAACTTTAGTTACAACCATTCTTTTTAGTAAGTGGGGTGGTAATATTTACAGTTTATATACGATGTCCATGCCCCACTAATATTTATTTCTCCAAATACCAATAACCGCAATAGTGGTTAAACAAACTGTTCCTACTATTATTTGTATTGTATCAATCATTAATCTCGCTTAATCTCGCTTAAATCTCACTTGATTTCGCTTAGAAATGAATCATTAAGCGAGAATCCAATTGCAACACACCTTCCACACATTTTTTATTTTTTTTGTCTACTGTTTTCATCCGTATTTTTAAACAAAGATAAATCTGTAAAATCGTCTAAAGTGTTAAAACATCGTCTAAGGTAGTCATGTCCCCCATCAACAGATACTGTGCCACATTTGCAAGTTTTAAAATCATGCGTATAGGCACTTTCAAGCACATCTCCACAATGATTACAACGTATTACGTTTTTAATGATACCCATAAGGCACCTCCGATCTTCTATTTGTTTTGTTAAAATATTTTTTCTTAGCTATGTATTATCAAATATTCGATTCATGTATAAATAATTTTTCTATTGCCGGAGTTGTATTGTTGGCTTTACTAATTGTTACTCTTTTTTGTTTCTCCCATATTGAAATAAAATCCTCCGGCGCCATTCTTTCTGAAATAAATACAAGATAATTCTTGCTTAATTCTCTCATGTAATCCCAAAATTCTTCTGAATCAAATTTTGGTACAGAAGAATAAGGTGTAGTTTTTTTATATGGTGGGTCAGCATAAATAACACAATTATTCGGAAGGAGAATATCTTTATAATCTTTACAGACAAATTTAATGTTATGCCAATGTTTTTTGTCACGTGTAAGAGCATTCGCTGCTTCTCTTACATAATTTCTTTTTTTTGTGGTGGCTGCATACCCACCAAACCATTTGCCACCAAACGAGCATCCAAACCCAACGAATCCTGTTAATGCCTTATCCTCATCTTTATTTTCTCTTATATATTTATATTGTTCAGCAGATATATACTCAGGAATTTCCCAGCCGTTTTGAACAGCTTTTAATAATGCGATAAGATATTTGCTTTTATCGTTACATATTACTTTTTCAAAATGATCGGCAAGCTTTGTTTCCACCGCACATGCACCACAAAACAGACTAACAAGTGTAGACGAATCAATATTTTTTCTTGTCATAGTTTCTAAAATTTTCTCTGATATTTCTTTAGCTATTAATACTTTCCCACCTTGGTATCTCATGTTCGCTGTCTTTTTCTACAATCCTTTCTATTAATTCCATGATACAATAATTCGCCATGTCTAAAAGTGTGTCCTCGATTTTTTCGTCTTCTACATATCTTTCTGATTCATTAGATATAAGTTTATCGAGGCGCATTAATTTATCCCACAACCGGATATTAACTGAATATGGGTATTTTTTTCGTATTTCATAAAATGCGTTTCCATAATCATGATTTTTATTTGAATACACTTTATTTAATTGATCACAAATATGTTTATGTATTTCAACTCTGTTCAATTTAATCTCCTTTGTTTTTATATATATACACCTTATGATAATTATTACCGATGATTTCTTCTGGGTTGTCATAACCAACATGAACGTCTATATGATTTCCAACAACTGCACCACCGCAATCTTCAGCAATAAGTTTCAGATTTAATTCCGGTATATATATTTTTGTGCCATAAGGAATTGTTTTTGGATCAACCGCACATGTTTTATACGGTTTTGGCCTCACGCCTGTGCTTGTATAATAATTCACAGATCCACCATCATCGTTGTACGAATACCCTGTAATTTTACAAAATCCAATAGGTTCCATGGGGTTAGTTTTTTTTTGGATTGATCTTTTTTCTAAGTAAATCAATTTGGTTATACTATCTTTAATGCTATCGCAAACAATATTTGATATTTCAGAACTTTTAGCGAAACACATATAGTTCTGAGAAAACAGGATTATAATAAAAATAAAACACATTATTATTTTTCTTTTCGTTGAAATCACCACCTATATCATCTATACTTTGCTTGTTTTATTTCTCCTTTTTATCCTTTTTATTATTTTCTGCTGTTTTACCTTCTAAGTTTAATTCTAATACATGCTTTACCATTCGTTCTGCATCCAGTTTTTCACATAGCGCCCAGATCATTTTTTCTAACTTTTTTATCTCTTTAACTAATCCGGTTAAAGTTGTACACTTGCACGATCTTACTTCGTTTTTACAAAGTGATACAAGGGAATCTTCTATACTTGTATAATATCCAAGCACTTTTTCATACTCATTATATTCATCTTCGCTATTCTTTTTCTTTGTTTCGATTTTCTGATATAAAATTAAACACAACGGGTCTGATTTAAGATAGTAATTCTTATACAAATTTATATTCATAGGCACTCCTTTCGTATCATGAATTGATATTTAATTCGTTTCATCGTAAATAGAATACCAGAAACCGTATTTTGTGTCAATACTTATTTTGTTTAATTATTTATCCTTTGAAACATTTTTTTTTGCCTGCATAATCATTCGCCCTCTTTTAGCTTTAGCTGTTTTTGCCTTTTTTCTTCTCTTTCTATCGAGTTCTCGTTGTCGTTCCCGGTCTTTTTCATCTATTTCTTTTTTTCTTTTAATGTTTTCTACTCTATTTTTTGCAATATCCCAAATATTATACTTTAGATATTCTACGCTTTCAAATTTCATATCCGATCCACAGTTTGGGCAAAAAAAAGTAGATTCCTTAACCCTGTAACCACAGTTTCTACAAAGATATTCATATGTTTCAGTATCAACCACCCACGTACTTTTTTTATCAACACTTGTTAATGGTACCGATCTGATTAATTTAACAAATAGGCTTCTATCAGCATTATTAAGATACCCATTATTATGCAACTCATCTACTTTTTCTATTAAAACATCCCCATCAATTATTCTCATTTACTACCTCAACTTCTAAACCGTATAATGATATGAACAAACTTCGTACTCTTTGTACGGCAGCATTTTTTAAAAATATGTTTTATTTGGATAACTCCTTACAATAACAACTACAGTAACGGTTATTAAAATAGTGTTTCGACAGGAATTAACGATTTTTTCTTGAATATCATTATCTCTTCCGCTTTTCTTTTTATACCTGTTGAATTATTCAACAGGATTTTCCTCATGGGATAATCCTTATAAATTTCTTTGATTTCCGGTGTATTGTCATAACTTATAATCCAATCGTATTTAATATTATCAATTACATTCCTAAGGCGTATATGCTCATTATAAGTGAAATAATGCAAATATAACTGTTTCCCTTTAGTAAAATATGGAGGATCGAGATATATAAACGTATCTTTCCCGAACAATGAAATGTATTTGGTTAGAAACAACTCAAAATCTTCGTTAGATAATATGATATTATTTTTTAGATTTACAATTATTTGAATCCTTTTTATATTATATTATCAATCACAAGAAAACCCAATACCTTTAGGTGTTGGGATGAATTGTCATCCTTGATTTTTTATGTATTGGCGTATAGTTTCTTCTGAAACTTCGCCAATACTACCTGCAAAATATCCGTCTGACCAAAGTGTTTTTTCTTTCCGGAAGTATTTTTTCAGATAAGACGGATATTTTGCCCATGCTTTGTATACAGTTTCCTGTTTGATTCGTTTTACAATGTCACATATTCTGTCTGTAACATTGTAACTGATCAGCAGATGGATATGATCTCTGTCGCTCTCTGTTTCGTGAAGCTCTGTGTCCATGCGGCTGCATATTGAATAAATCCATTGCCTGATATCCTTGTCAAAGTCGCCCCTAAGCAGTTTCTTCCTGTATTTACATACGAATACAAGGTGTGCCTTCAGGCTGTACTTCGCGTGATTTTTTCTCTTGTACATAAACATCCGTTCCTTGCGGTCAATCGTTTCAGGTTCGTCAGTTTCGGTGTTTTCTGACCTTTCGGCAGATCGCTGAAATCCGCTTTGATGCCGAAAATATCCATGAGCACCGCATACCCGCTGTTCATGCGTCCTTTAATGAAGTATTCTGATTTGTAATACCTTACTTTGTCGAATTTTCTGAATCCGCGGATCTTCCCGACAGGGATTTTCTGCTCTCCCCGAATACCTTTTGCTAACTGATAGTCGCCTTTGGAAACCCTGGCCTTGTAAAATATCTCATCATTAAGCCGAACGCTGCGGCCGCCGGATGCGATCACAACGGCGTCTGTGTAATGATCTTTCGGAAGACGGAGATGGTTCCGGTTTTCTTTTGTGACGAAACCATAGGTTTCAACAGCCTCCGGATATATTTTCAGCAGCTGACTACGGATGATGTTCATATGTGTTGCATGCTTCAGTTTCTTTTTCTTCGGGTGCATGTCCGGCGTGATCTTTCCGTCATGAAGATCTTTATGACATTTTGCGCAAAGCGTGATCAGGTTGGTTTCATCGTCGGTGCCTCCGTTTTTTCTGTAGACTACATGATGTACTTCAAGGCGGGTCTTTTTTGCTCCGCAGATTTTACAGGTGTAACGGTCTCTGTGCAGGACGGCGGCTCTTCTGGATGAAAATCCGTAATCAAAGCCTTTCTGATATCCCCAGTGTCTGATTTTTTCGCTGATCAGCGCAGGGTTTTTCATCAGATGCGGATCAAACTGGCTTACCTCCAGCACGACTTTTGAGACCGGAAGAATCGTTTTGCAGAATTCGATTTCGTCGATATGCGCCTGTACCTTATGTTTCACGGATGGCGGCAGCCGGTTCAGTTTTGTTGAGTTTACTCTGTTTAAAAAGCGAGGCTTTCTGTATCTGCATTTTCTGAATCTGCGGTTTCTGCGCGCCTGCCTGCGCCCGGTCATTTTAGATTTGATATCGGTTCTCAGCCTGACCTGAGACTGATACAGGACTTTCCCGTTGCTTACAGCCGCAGTGCCGATGTTTTTTGAACCGGTATCCACACCGAGAACGGTTTCCTGTACGATACGTGTTTCCGGCTCATAAAGAAGTCTGATCGTAAACGGACAGCGCTTCACTACTTTTGCTTTTTTTGAGTTAAGAAGTCTCCGAACCTTGCCGAAACGCGCAGTTGGCATAAGCGGCTGTCCGTCTTTTGAAATTACATATACATACATGCTGTTTCAGCTCCTTTCGAATGAAATGGTGTAAGCCTTGATGCGGTAAGCAGGCGCTTACGGACCTTAATGCCTGCCCGGCCTCTGCAGCACTCCGGAGAGACTGCGCCGGAAACCGGGTTAGGTCTTCCTCTCGACAATGTTAATGATGTTAATACCCCCGGAGGGATACTAACTCAGGCTTTTTGCAAACATTACACAGGGCTTTGGTTACACGAACCCAACTTAATAATGTTCGACAGAGCGATGGCCTGAGGCGGCAGCCAAAGGTGTCATGACCTGTTTAACGTAGCTTCCGTTTCCGGAAGCTGAGTCTTGTGAACTATTTAATCGAAGCCCGGTACCTTTAGCCGTGAGGCGGAGGTGCTGGGTAGTTCACTTTTCATATGATTTACAAAATCCCTATATTTTTTCGTATATTCATAACTATCCCTAAAAATATTTTTAGCGGCTTTCGCTAATTTTGGTTCATACTTTTCTATTATCGCCATTTCTGCATCAAGCTTTCGATTGAACGGGCAGCCTGCACACCCAGTTCTGGTTAAGCCGTAAACTTCATAACAGTCAGAATGCCTTAAATCAAACAAACTATCATATTCGTTTCTATCTTTTTCTGTATAATAAAATAACGGTCTATACTGATGCAATTCGCCTTCGTTTGTGTAGCAGTTTTTATATTTAGCCGCTCTTACGCCACCTTCATTTTTTCGAACTCCGATAATAGATAAATCATTTTTATTTTCTTTTGCATATTTTTTACCCAACTTCTTTTTTGCATAATAACAACATTTATTACTAATCTTAAAATTTGGTGGATTTTCTATTATGAACTCTTTAAGATATTTGTTATAGTTAATATTGAACATACTATAACCGTATTTCGACACATCTCGGTTGTTTGTCCACCAAGAACACCCCCCCTTACAATTCGGGTATATCTTGACAAGACTATCATAATTTTTATTATTATCTACCTCCCAATCAAACCCGTGTCGTTGCAGCCGTCCGAGAATCTCAGAAACGAATTTTGATAAAAAGGGCTGCCCATATTCTCGGACGGCTGCAGGTATTGGTTTTTCCGCCCTAATCTTTTCAATTTTGATATTATATCTATCTTCAAGATATACTAAGTGATTTTTTGTTGCTTGATATTCTAATCCGGTATCGAACCACACGTATTTTACGCGCTTATCTTTATCCACTCTATAAATAATATCTAACATTATATCAGAGTCGCGCCCACCGGAAATAGAACAATATGGATTCTGATAGCTGTTTACTACCTGAGCTGCTTTCAGGAAACTATATACAATGTTTTTATTATCAATACTAAATGCAATATCTTGAATATTTTTCATAAAACACCTTTCTATTTAATGATAAAAAAAAGAAGAATTAAATCTTTAGATATTAAAAACTCAATTATATAATGGATTCATAGAGCTTGAGAAGGATGAGTTTTTGTAGCCATTTAGATTTAATTCTTCATAACCATGCCGGATATTAACAAATCTGATATACCCAATTAGAAGGAAGATTTTTTATAGCCGACTATTTATGCAGTGGATATTTTATTTTCTATCTATTATTGCTCTACCAACTGAGCTAACTTACACTTATGTGTAAGTGTTGGAATTGAACCAACGACACATAAAAAGAAGGATGAAAATATGTAGCCACCAAATTGCGGAGGGTGGATTTGAACCACCGACCTTCGGAGAATGAGTCCGACAAGCTACCAACTGCTCTACCCCGCAACGTTGATTCGTAAATCAACAAATTTTAATCAGTGTCGGTGATCGGATTCGAACCGATATGACCAGTTAAGATCGCAGGATTTTAAGTCCTGTGCGTCTGCCAATTTCGCCACACCGACCTGATAATTAACGCTGAGAATAGGATTTGAACCTATAACCTACCGGTTAACAGCCGATTGCTCTACCGTTGAGCTATCTCAGCATATTGCGTAAGACCCTCAAATAACTTACGCATTTTTACTGAAACCCGATAAAAAAGAAAGGGAGAAAAGATTGTCGTACATATAAATATTGGTTCCAATGGGTTTTAGATTGTTTGCTTTTTATTAAGGTATTAAAAACTATCTCTCTGTGAGTTAAGGAGTTTTTAAGTTTTTCAATACCACACTCTGATATTTTATATCATATCATATTTTTATAAATTAGTCAATACATTATTTGTTTTATCACATCATTTCGCTTAAATAATACTCTGTATCATATGCTGTAATAATTGGTATTGTTTCATCTTCATGCTTATAATTTTCAATCGCACCATTTACAGAAATGTTTGTTATTGGCTTCGTGGTGTCGTTATCAAAGATGATATCTGCTTTGTTCCTATCTTTTACAAGTTTTCCTCTGGCTTTTGCATTTAATGCGATTAAGTCGTATAAAGAAATTTTATTAATATTTGTTGTCGCATAACAAGAAGCAACAACACCACGAATATTGTTCTGTAACGTGTTCTGCATATATATATTTTGACCTGACACGAGATCGCACCATATAAATTCGTTTTCTTTTATATCAAATATAACAGGAATAGCTACAACTCCATTTGCGTTTACATCCATATTTACTTCAACAGTTTTCGGCTCAAATATTTCACCTGAACCCAAGTTGTTGCGTCTCATCCAGCCAAATCTCACATTTGGTATTTCAGAAAACTTTTGTTTTGTAAAAGAATGAATTGTAAATACTAAGTACCTATACTTAGCATATTCTTTATAACTCTTAATTTTTTCCAGATTAACATCTAAAAACTCAGCAACGCCACTCCCATCCGGATCGCCACCATTTGTAATATCGCCCGACATAACCATAATGTCATTTTTAATATTTCTCCAACTTACAACTGAAACGTACGACCAGTTATCATCAAATATTGAAGCTGTTAAATCGAGATCGACACGATCAGCCAGCGTATTAGTTAGCAGCGTATTAGTCCACCAAATAAAGCCACGAAGAATTTTAATATCATCTTCTAATTTAATTCGGCTTCCTCTTTCTAATGTTTTAGATGTTGCACTGGCTGATCTTTGCGAAAATGGTGCAATATATTTTTTAAATGACTCATCAATATATACATTACCCATTTTTTCTTTTTCTCGGTTTCTTGTTAAGATTTCCTCTTCGCAAATCTCGGCAATATCGCTACATATATATTCTGGAACAAATTTCTTTTGTTTGTCAATTGTGTATGCTTTTGAAGTTATTCCTTTAGGAATAACAACTCTCAATTTGTCATCGTTTCTATGTATAAAATGTTGTCTTAAATCCAAAAGAACGTTTGTTGATATTTTATCGGCAACATTTCTAAATTCATTAACTATGAAGCTTGGATTTTTTGTTTCTCTTAAAAGTTTGTCCAAACTTCTTGCGAAATCCCCCGGACGTTTTGATAAGAGTTTGGTGGCTCTTTTAATATCACCAGACTGAATATACCCCTGAACTTTCCCTGCAAAAAACAACGGTTTTTTCCCACTTCTAATACTATTGAAAGCAGCCCTGACCTTATCATATTTTTGTTTTTTGAACTCAGAAGGATGAATAATTTCCCCAATCCGAATCCATTTGTTTTTATAACGAAACATATCTTCTTCAAGATTTTTACAGCCAACAAGAAGATTCATATAAAATCTTCTATCAGAACGCTTCATCTTTTTATAACGTGTGTTTTTCGATAATGAAGTGTCACCATCTGACATTTGGGTAATTAATCTTAAAACATCTGTCGCTGTTTTGAAATATTTTCCGATTGTGCTATCTAATTTTCCATATTCTTTAAGTGTGCCACAAAGGAAAGCGATATTTTCTTTTAATGGAATTTCATCCGGTAGATGATCTTTATATTTATCACCGCCTTCTATAATCATTGTTTTAATATCGTTTTTGTCTTGTTCACTAATACTTTTTTTGCTGGACAACAGGTTTTCAAAGATTTTCCAAACTTCGTCTTCTGTTCCGATGTCAAGCACGATCAAATTGCGATCCCAAATTAACGGAAATCTATCATCTTTTTTATACACAGGCATTAACTCACCATATGACATATAATGAATGATTGCATTGATGAACAATTCCGCTTCACTTGCTTCTATAACCTGTTCAGGGAAATTCGGATACATAGGATTATATACTTTATCCGCACCACACTTTTTCTTTAAACAGGTAATCATTTCTTTGTTTATTGCCTCTAACTCGGATTTATCTATTGCACTGAGCTTTTTAAGCAACTCTTTTGAAAACGTGAACCCTAATGATTCCACATTTTTCATCATGGCCAATGCGAGGTTTTTGTTGTTGTAATATACATTAGATTTAGATTCCGGAATTAAGATTTTATTCTTTCTTCTGAGTAAAATATGAAATCTAAACATCTTTTTCTCCTTTCTCAGCGCCTTTTAGAGCGACTTTTATAGTAAACAAGTATTATATTATATCTATTAATTAATCTATATTATTTTTTCCTAATATCGCATCCCTTTATTATCAATTAATAGAAGGGAGAAGCAGTTTAATGTCATGCTCAGGACACCTAAAATGGTTGGTTATATAAGGAGGAAGGATGCCACATTTCATTCCAAATGTGGTAACCTCTTGTTTTCACTTTCGCTATTATAGCGTTTGTTTTTTTTACCTCTTTACAAGGAGGTGGTGGGTTAAATTTTACCAACCTCTCTAAAACTCTATACTGAGAAAAAACCAAAAGATGTGAAATTTAACCCTTTGAGCAAGATATAAAATGGTTTTTAATGGCTGAGGCAGCAGGAATCGAACCTGCGTATAAAGGAGTCAAAGTCCTTTGCCTTACCGCTTGGCTATGCCCCATTATATAGGCTGATTGCAATTAAGTTTTCAGCCTACAAAAAAAACTTATCATTAATTCTATATTTATTTTGTTTTATTGTTGTTGGAAATTGAAAAACCTAAACATAAACATAAACAAACTATTTTCCAGTAGAAGGATGGTTTCTCATAGCCAACTTTTATACTTATTCTATCACAATTTATAAATACTGTCAATACTTTTATTGTTTAATACCAATCTTTTATTGAATATATTTTTTTATAACTACTATGGTTAAAAATACCCGGAGTTCTTCGGATTTTTCTATTTGAATACCTTTTAACTTTTCTCATAAGTTTTTTACCGTTGTCGCTTAATGAAAAACGAATGTATCTTTTTTTTTCTTTGTCATAATATGCGCCTTTAAAGCAGCTATTCTTTGTTGCTTCAGATAATGTTTTCATACGCTTTTTATTATTCGCTTTTCTTTTATAATTCACTTCAATTCTCCTTCCATACTTATTTTGCATTATCAACGATTTGAATAACAGAAATAAAATTCTGTTATTCGGTTACATATTGTATTAACCGCCCCTTCCAGAGTGTTGTTTGTTCTGGTGTACTTATTCCATATTCTTTAGCTAAAAGATATAATATTTCTGTATCCTCCGGTGATCGTACAGACAGAACGAGTTCATTTGCTTTTTGTTTCCCTAATCTTTTACATAAAAAATCATAAAATCCCAAATTATATATTCTTCGGTAATTCAAATCTATTCTTCGCTTTTGTCTTAACTGCGAAGTCATTGCACGAACAATCGCTGCACATACGTCTTCTTTTTTTCTATCCTGAAAATCTGCCACACGGCTTTTTCTTACAAAGAATCTAAAATAACTATCGTGCCATGATACAACATAATATATACCGGTATGGGCATCTGTTGTATCAAGATGATAGAAATATTCCAGTAATTTCGCACATCTTTTACTTATGTGTATTTTCTTATTTGGCAGATTGACAATAAGATTATCAAAATCCACCATACCCCTTTTCATAGCTATAATCTCTTTTGCTGTTGCGAAGCCATGATAAAACAACAGTATAATTAACTCAACATACATCGGAACATAATATCCATTATCGTACTCATCATAAAGTGTTTGGATGGTTTCTTCTACTCGTTCCCATGTAAGCGGTTCTACCCCCTCTGACAGTTTTTTATACGCCTCCCTTCCTCTCAGTTCTTTTTTATACCATGGATTTCTTATTACCTCATAATGATCTATATAATAATCCCACAAGTCTCTGTACATGCTTGAAATTTGCTTATACGAATTATAAGCAACGCCTGTTCCGTTTGAATCGGTTTTTTCCCTACCAAATGTTCTGACCATTTCAATCAGTTCCTCGGCGTTCATTTCTATTAGCTGTTTCCCAATTTTTCTTTCATAATCATACATTTCTTTTCGATCTATATGATTTCGATTCTTCTTTGCACGTATTTTATTCATTTTAGAAAAATACTCGTTCATTAAATCTTTTGTTTTAATTTTACTCATTTTATCATCTCCTCTATAAATATATATATAGAATAACATAAACAAACCATCGTTGCAATTTATATTTTGTTTTATTATTGGTATATTGAAAATTGTACTGCGATCGCGTCTGCAATACTTTTTAACACATCTTTGTTTTCAATATTTCCAATACAATAATCGAGATCAGAAATTGGAATTGTCATAATCTGCTCGATAAGCATTGTGCTTTGCGCCTTTAATCCATATTTCTGATAATCCCATAAAACAACGTGGACTGGTAATTTTCGTTTTGTCTTTGTTGTTAAGGGGTATTATATTTAATGTGTTTGCATACATATTGTTTACGTTGTTTGATAAAATGAATACTGGTCGATAGCCGAACTGTACACTACCGCTCATTTTTTTCAAATCACACATCCAAATATCACCATAATGGATATTTAAATTCTTTTTTCTGTTACGCATAATTTCACCGCCTCTCAGCAATATAATTATATCTGTTTCCTTTTGTTGATATGTAATTATTTAGTGCTGAACGACAGTCGTTTTATTATTATGCTATTATTTCCATCACCCCCTTCCTATTTCTTAAAGCCTTCTACCATATCCATAATAGTATTCATGCTATCAATATGTGTAGCCGAATCCGTGTTTCCCGCATTCCTGCGACCGGATTCATATGCAAATTTAATTATATCACGCAGGTCACGATCATTTAACGTGACAGTCGGTTTGTTAGCCTCAATGATATATTCTTCATCACCGATGATATAATCATTAAAGAAGTCGCCCATATCATCATAATACTTATTGATTTTCTTTTTAGTCAACCCGATATATGATTTAGTGGTTTTTGTACTACTATGATTATACACAGTCTGTAAAATTTCCATCGAGTCGTAATCGGATGGATGGAGCATCCGGCTCATCATTCCGAACGTTTTTCGAGGGGAATGGGTACCTACATTATACTCGATTCCAACTTCATTCGCAGCTTTCTTAATAGCTTTAAGAAAACCATCTGGTGACAACGTTTTTCCTCTATGAGTTCCAGAAAGTTGCATGAACACCGGAACTTCAAAATTATCCTTTTTTACATTGCATTTCGTTTTTTTGATGTAGGTTTCAATTGCATTACGGCAAGCCTCATTAATTTTAGGGTTTGCAAGTTTATCTGTCTTTTTTTCTGAGATTTCTAAGATGTCCTCTCTGAAATGCCCAGTCTCATCAAATATATTTTTCCATTTGAGTGTAAGCATATCTGATACTCTTCTGGCCATATTACATGAAAGTGTAAACCCTAAATAATGAATCCACATTTCATGTTCGATAAAATAACGAATCACCTTTTTCATGTCGGCAATTTCAAAAGCGTAAACTTCTGATTTTTTCCCTTTCTTTTTATTGTTCATTTTGACCTCCCTTTATTCCTCAACTTTAACTACAATGAAATTATATCATAGATTTATACAGAACGCAATACTTATTCTGCATTATTTTATGTTATTTTAAGGTTTTCCATTTTTTATGATGATCATATTTCCATTGCACACTACGATTACATACACGGCAGCATACTTCTTCCACATCATCAAGTGCAAGAAGTCTTTGCCTGAACTCTTTCGCTTGTTCTTCTGTAATATAATTAAATTTAGCAGCTTTATACAACATTTTGTCAATCTGCTCAACTGACCATTCGTAATCTGTTAGATTTGCCTGCCGATCAAGTTCGGCTTTAATCTCATCTGCTTTTTCTTTTGCTTCATCATATGTGGCATACACATCATAATAAAATCTTGAAACATAAGGTGGTTTATAATTATCATAATATTTTCTGACTATTCTCCAGCCTTTTTCTTTGTCTATTTCTGTTTCAAAAATGCAGTGATCTTTTTCCTGTACTTTAATTAGAAAACCATTGCTGATAGCTTTTTTGATGTCTTCCGGATTGTCAATCCTAAACTCTTTTTTCTCCTCTTCGTTTGGTTCCTCAAAATCAAGTTCAAACAGTTTTGTGTTATAACTCCAACCTTTAGGAAGTTTTTTCCATTCAGTCGGAGTTTTGAATTTATTAGCAGGAATCCCATTAACAACTCTTCTTTCACGAGGATCATACATTTGTATACAGATTTCTGTAGTGTAGTTTTCTTCTACAGTGCCAAACCACACATTTTTTTTGTATGGTATTTTCTCGTCATTTACGAGAAAATATACCACATCACCTTTATTAAATTTCTTTCTATTGATATTTAATTCTGTCATTTTTCCTCCTTTGTTTCACCATACAAAATGAAATGAACGTATTCGCCTTTGTTTTCTTCAAGATAGTTTACCAGTTCATAAAAGTTCCGATCGAATGCTAATTTTTGAACCATGCGAACATCAAACATATTTGTAAGTCCAGTGTCACGAATTATTAAAATTTGTTTTTTTATTGAATTATTCATTGATTCCTCCTATTCTTTATTTTTTATATCAGCCCTGATTAGAGATTTAATATATCCTTGCGTATTCCCTGATGATTCAAGTGTTTCTATAATATCCGCATCGGTACGTTTATTTAATTTTAACCGAATATATCGTGCAGTTTTTTTTATTATATCATGCAATAACGTCTTTACATATTTTCTTTGCCATTTTGTTTACCTGTT
>Ga0256407_10002279_pt1 | contig 37167 bp, 34 predicted proteins | sample RumenRJG_04DNA_FD_193489 | JGI IMG/M metagenome (GOLD analysis project Ga0256407, IMG submission 193489) | Bovine rumen microbial communities from Lethbridge, Alberta, Canada - RJG_04 | ecosystem: Host-associated > Mammals > Digestive system > Stomach > Rumen | place: Canada: Alberta... | reverse complement strand
TAGGTCAATAAACAGAAAAGGAGCGACAAAAAATGAAAGCAGCATCTTACGGCATTGTAGATTTCAAAACCATAACAAACAAATCATTGTCAATACAGGCACGGGCAATTTACTGCTATCTCTCGTGCTATGCAAATAAGAACCATACGGCTTTTCCTTGTCGGGAAAGAATCCTGAAAGAACTTGGTATCAGCAAGAACGGCTATTACAAGCACTATCATCAGCTTGAGGATAACTGCATTATGAGTATCGAGCGCTCACGCTGCAAAAATAACAAGTATCATTTATTTTTCCGAAAGCTGGCGCATACGCAGAAATTCGGCTTTGCGCATAGGGAGATAATGACAGACCCGAATATTCCGCTTGCCTCAAAGGTGGTATTTATATACATAACGGCCTACTGTCCGCCGGGGCGTAAATGGCATTTCAAAAAATCTCAGATCATGGACGAGCTGGGTATTTCATCCTATATGCTTGCAAAGGCTATCAGAGAGCTTGAATCGCATAATTTCATTTCAATCACCGTTTCTCAGTATCAGATATCCATCATGAATACCTACGATTCCTCCGAAAAAGAGGGACACGAAAGTTCTGAAAATGAGGACATTTCCGACGAAAAAAGAGGACACGAAAACTCAAAAACCGTGGACACGGTAATCAAAAAAGAGGGACACGGGAAAACCACAAATGAGGACACAGAACAGTCCAATTCTTATCATTACATTTCTTATCAATCCTGTCTTAACAGTCATACAGAAGAAAATTCAGACGGTGAATTAAGAAAAGGAATGTCAGGTGATGAGATCAGAGAGCTTGCAGAGAACGAAATATCAGTTGGCTCCTTCAAAAAACACAACTATTACTATTTCATTCTGGTGATGACCAAATACGTTACTAACAGGCACTATGTAAAACGGCTGAACGATCTGCTGGAAAAACATGAGATGTCTTTCTCATCATTTACCTATGCCTTCCTGCAAAGATACGAATACAAGATCAAGAAAATAACTGACATCAAGAGTCCTATTGGCTATATGACGGTCTGCCTGTATGAATTCATAGGCAATTATGAATATCTGAAGGACGAAGTTTCCTGCTGCAAGCCTGCCGGTTATCCACCAGCCTATGATATAGCTGAATATGAAAGCCACAGCGTACTTGATGAGTTAGATGATATTTGAGCAAGATACCTCACAAAATATTTTTTCTGAACTCCATCAGTCTATTGACAAAAAGGAAAAAGTGTGGTACTTTGCCTGCACAATGAAAAAGGGCATTCTCCAAAATGAAGAATACCCGATTATTAACAATAAAAGGAGAGATTTCAATGACTAAAAACCCACCTAAAAGAACCTTTCGCAAGAAGAATAAGATGTACATACCACAGACACTATACTGTCCATATTGCGGCGGAAAAGCGATACTTCGTCCGGTATCGTATCTGTTCGGTGATGAAGTGAATCCCGGCAGCAGCGAGCATTACTATGTCTGCACGAACTATCCGGAGTGCGATGCGTATATTGCCTGCTATCACGGCAACTTTGCCCCAAAAGGCAGATTGGCTGATGCCTGGCTTCGCCATCGTCGGAATGTTGCACACCGATACATCAAGCTGATCGTTTCAAGCGGAATCATGCTACAAAAGAATATCTATCCCACGATAGCAGCCAAGCACGGTATTGGGCTTGAAGATGCCCATGTCAGATTCTCTACAAATTACAGCATTGAGAAGATCATTGCGATACTGCGCGAGATTCTTGACAATAATGGTGTAGAGTATGATGCAGCAGAGGTTGAGTCGTCGGCAATTTTTAAAAAATTTATCGCGAAATGTAATTAAGTAACACAAAGAAAAGGAACTGTCACATCATCGTGGCAGTTCTTTAGTAGAATTATTAAATTCTTATGTTGGAACCAATATGCACTCGTATTGCATTTAGTATATTACAGCTCCCACTGAACTTAGTTTCATTCAGTTGGAGCTGAGAACGGGCCTTTCAATTATGTGGTTTTCACTGAGTAATTATCTATAATGTGATCTATCAGTCAATCAGATTATTCCTGTTCGTCCTTTCTGCGATTCATAGCGAGAAACAATGCTGCTTTAAGGCTGCCGAGAACTTCGGCTGAAACAGCAATAGCAGAAGCTGTTTCTCCGGTTTTGGTCACATCATCATTGGGAGTGATAGCAGAGTTTTCACCTGTAACATAAACTACTATTTCAAGTGTACCGTCAGAGAATACGAGGTTAAGTTTGTTTTCGCCGTCCTTAAGGATCTTGTTTGCGAGCTCCTTGCTGATTTTTACTGTACCGTTTTCAATGGTGAGTCCTTCTGTCTCATTTGTTGCGGCTGTACCGCCGTCGATGCGGATAACAACGGTACCGGACTTGGAGGTTGTGTTGATAACGATGCCGTCACCGTTTCTGCCATAGTTGATGGATGTATGCTCTGCGCGGATAGGCTCGTTATCTTCGGCCAATTCAAATACAGCGGTCAGATTCAGTGCCTCGGTCACATTGATGGTAATAGTGGCATCCGTTGAATACACTTCATTTGTATCACCGTTTTTCCAGCAGGTAAACTTCCAGCTTTCGTCAGCCTTTGCACCAAATATAACCGTATCACCAGCAGCGGCGCTTAAAGCAATGCTCTGTTTCGGCTGTTCATCATTAAATACAGACTCTGAACCGTCTTCGGAAACCATTTATCCGACTCACGCCAAAAAGAAACTCCACCGCATTTTCTGTGCGATGGAGTTAAGTTTTATCAATACTGTACAGGTATATCCTCGATCAAGGCTTCCAACTCGCCTTCGGCGTATTCTCTGCCGCCGCCCTGTTCAAGCAGATAGGTTTTATTGTCGCTGACCTTCATGATCCCGGGCATCATAGCAAGGAACTGATCTACCTCTTCCTCTGTGTTATAGATTCCGAAGCTGATGCGCACCATGCCGGCGGTTTTGATGTCTGTGCAGTTCTGGAAATGGTATATTTCAGTATCATCTATATTCATCAGCCGCCATACATAGGGGTGCGCACAGAATGCGCCTCTCCTTGTGGCGACGCCGCCCATTTCAGAAAGGTTCTTGGCAAGTATATAGGAGTTGATGTCGCTGAAATTGAAGGTCACGACACCTACTCTGTCATCAAGATTTTCGCTGTCGCCGTAGATGATGACGTTATCAAGCTTTTTCAGACCATCGATAAGACGTCTGTTGAGTGCCTTTTCGTGAGCTTCTATCTTGTCAAAGCCGACCTCCTGAAGAATGTATATTGCCTTTCCAAGACCTACAACACCGGGATAATTCGGAGAGCCTGCCTCATATACGGCAGGAGCGGACTTATAAAACTGAGTGTCATCGGTTACAAGATTGACTGTTCCGCCTCCGTAGAATTGGGGCATATGCTCATTCAGGACATCCGAAAGACCTACCACGGCACCGCCGCCATAGGGGGAATACATCTTATGTGCGGAGAATACGAAGAAGTCTACATTTTCTTCGGAAGTGTCGCCGATCATGGAGAACGCTCTGTGGGCAACGATCTGCGCTCCGTCAACAACAAGCTTTGCTCCGTACTGATGAGCCATTTTGGCCACTCTGTGTACGTCAGTGACATAACCGGTAACATTGGAAGCAGCAGTAACGGAAACATACTTGATCTTTCCGTCATACTCCTTAAGAAGCCTTTCTATATCGTCATAGATAACACGACCCTGCTCATCCACCTCGGCATAGACTACATTGCAGCGCTCACGCCAGCTAAGGTCGTTGGCATGGTGCTCGATTCGGGTGGTAAGGACGATATCATCCTTGCTTTCGATCAGGGCAGAAGCTAATTTGTTGAGTCCGTCTGTGGTGTTGTTGACATAGAATGCAGTGTATGTGTTATCCTCATCTTTCGCACCGACAAAGCTGAGGACCTTTTCTCTGACTTCGTTATATACGTCGGTAGAGTGGTTTGACTTTGCCGAGAAGCCTCGTCCGATAGAGCCGTACATCTCGAATTCCTTGTTTACAGCGTCCTCTACTGGTTTCAATACGGGAGTAGTAGCAGCGTTGTCAAAGTTGATCAGAGCTCTTTTTGTGCCGTCCTTAAGCTCAATGGGTTCATCGATTCCCACAACGAGATTTCGGATATTGTCAATGGTGATCGGTTCATTCTTCTGTTCTGGTTCCTTCGATGTTCCTTCCGACACCTCTGAGTCATCCTTTGATACTTCCGATGAGGCAGCGGAGCTTTCGACCGAAGTCTGAACCGTTTCGGGCTTGCTGCAGCCGGTAAATGACACGGATGCCATCAGACAGGCACAAAGCAGCATAGAAATGAGTGTTTTCTTTTTCATTGAGATTTCACCTTCCATTTTTTTGTCTTCGGTATTTATTGAATTTTTTGCATTGGATCAGCCCGCTGTTCCGGTTTAGAATCATTGCTTTATATATTATAGCAGAAAAAAAGCAATAGTTCAACTATTTTATTAAAACAGGGTACTCAAAACGAATACCCTGTTTTTTGCGTATTATACCCTGTTTTATTATGCTTCATTCTTCCTGCGCTTCATTGCAAGGAGGAGCGCCGCTGTAAGGCTTGTCAGCAAAATAGCCGTAGCTGCTGCTGCGGATGTTGAATCGCCTGTTTTGGGCGTGTTATCGGGGTCAGGAACAATGATTTCAGGAGAGGATTTTTCTGAGTCATCACCGGATTCAAACAAACAAAGAATCGGGATCCATGAAGAATAGACGGTTTCTCCGTCGGGACTTGTGAGCTGAACATGGAAGTCGCCGCCCTTTGTAAACATGATGTCGCCGTTTGATTCCAGTACAATGCCCTCTGCGGCTGTCTCTTTTGCTGTCCAGATATACGTCGGTGCTGTCACTTCATTTCCGTTCTTGTCTATGAATCTGACTGTCAGCTTGTTGAGTCCTTCAATGTTATCCTTCGGGTTGCCGATATAGCCCCTGTAAAACCCAGTTATCTCTACGATATATTCGCCCACCTCAGTTCTGTATACCGGCTTCGGCGCAATATAGTCCTTGCCGTTAAAGGTAACCCTCTCACTAAGGAGAATTTGTCCATCCGGCTGTTGGGTCTCGACAGTTTTTGAACGAATGGTCTCCTGATGTCCGCAGCCGGGATTTGTACAGGTAAAGGTTGCTGTAGCAAAGAAGTAATCCTCATCCCAGATCCATGTGGGTTCGCCGTAGGTGTGGGCATCATTAAAGTCATAGGTCAGACTTGTTGCTCTGAAATCGGTATTGCTGAAGGTTGTGCCGTGTCCGAGACGGATAGTGGCATTGACATGATTGAAAATTGCGTCTCCGGTCGTGATCGTGCCGGGATATGCGAAGGTAATATCCAGTGCATAGCCGCCGGTCTTATTGACCCATGAGAAAGCATACTCGCCGATCTTGTTCAGTCCGGAGGTATCGCCTGTTACCTTTGTGACGCCGATCTTGTTGAAGGCACAGGACTTGATCTCGGTGATGTTTTCATTCAGAACAAGCTCAAACTGCGGTTTTCCTGCTTTGATGAATACATCAAGGTTGTCAGTGCCAAGAACGGTGATCTTTTTGCCGTTAAAGGTTTTCGGAATTACTATTTCTGTAAGGTTCTTTGTGGCGCCTGTATAATACTCGATAGCGTAGGTGTCATCGGGCAGGAGCGAGAACCTGAAGTATGAGATCCATATATCGGTTATCTCTTCACCCACAGACTTATCACTGTTTACTGCATAATACTTACCCTTGTATCTGTAATGCTCCTTGTAGCCGAGAATATATTCTCCCTCGTCGTCAATATAGGGTTTTGCAGCAGGATAGTAAACAGGAGTTTCTTCCTTTGCTTCTGTATAAGTATCCGTATAGACCTTGCCGCCGAATTCAACCGCTGCGGTGTAGATGATCTTGTCTGTTTCTTCGGTCCTTGTGACGACAGCGTCAAGGGTCTGTGTATCGTCGCCCTCCGTGCAGGTAAAGGTCGCCTTTGCGCTTGCGTGGTCGTCAGACCAGCTCCATACAGGTTCGCCGTAGGTATGGACGTGGGGCTTCTCTTCGATGTTGGTGTCAGTGTATGTGTTGCCTCCGAAGGTAACAGTCGCTGTATAGATCACATTATCGTCTTCCTCGGTTTTTGTAACCTCCGCATCAACAGCTTCCTGATGATCACATTCCGTGCAGGAGAAGACAGCCTTCGCGCTGCTGTGGTCGTCTGACCAGCTCCATACGGGTTCGCTGTAGGTATGGCCTTTCGTTACGCTTACCGTAAACTTTTTCAGGGTCTCGAGCTTATCGCTTACATCCGGAACCGTGCAGATTGCGATTACCATGACCTCGTATTTTGAAACTGACGTCGGGTTGATCAGAACGGTGGTGTTTTCACTTTCTTTCTGAACATAATTCCAATCGGTATAAGCGTACTTTCTGTAATAAACGGTATAAAGATAATTGCTTCCGGTGCCGCCCTCTGCCGAACAATTAACGACTATCGGATCATTGACGGTTTTGGCGGTAACGGTGGAGGTATTTACCAGGGGCGCCACTGCGTATATGGTGATGTCCTTGACAATAGTCTCGTTTGTGGAAACATCGGTAGCTTCCACACGTACGTCATACCGTCCTGCTGTTTTGGGAACAAAGCTCATCTGTGATGACATGCGTGACCATTTTGCGATGGTCGTCCATTCTTCGGAGGATGAGAGCTTATAATAGACCGAGAACAGTACATCTGCACTGCTGCACATGCCGCCCTGAGTGCTGCAGGTAACATATACCGTGCTGCCTGTATTGCAGAGCTTGTGATAAATATCGGATGTGTTCCGGAAGGGATCTCCGACGTAAAGGACAACTGTTTTTGTGTCGGTATAGCGGCTGCCATCGCTGAGAGTGTTTGACGCTTCCACCTTAATGGTATAAATGCCGTTCGTTTCGAGCCGGGGCAGGTCTTTGGGTCTGAACTGAAGGGTGGTGTTCTCGCTGCCCTCCTGTAAGCTGTACCAATAGGAAAAAGACGAAGCCTTGCCTTTTTTATAGCTGACAGTATATAATACCTTGCCTGAGCCGTCCTCGGAGCTGCAGTTGATCGTTACAGTATCATCCGCGCCGATTCTTTCAGCAGAAAGAGCCGAGGTATTGTGCAGGGGCTTTACAGTGTCGGTATAGGTCTTGCCGCCGAACTCAACTCTTGCTGTATAAACGGTTTTTCCGTTCTCTTCGTTCTTGGTGACCTCTGCGTCAAGGGTCCGGGTATCGTCGCCCTCAACACAGGTGAAGGCAGCGGAGGCTTTGCTGAATGACTCTGACCAGTTCCATACAGGCTCACTATAGGTATGGGTATGCGGGACAGTGTAGGTGTCGGTATAAGTTTTGCCTTCAAATTCAACAGATGCCTTATAGGTTATACTGCTGACCTTCGTGACCACGGCGTCAACGGTTTCCTTATGTCCGCATCTTGTATCGGCACAGATGAAGGTCGCCTTTGCACTGCTATGGTCGTCAGACCAGCTCCACGTGGGTTCGCCGTAAAGATGGGCATCTGTAAAGTCGTAGGTGACGGTCTTATCGGTGAGGTTGTTATTGGAGAAGGTCGTGGTGTGTCTGAGATGAATGGTAACCTTTTCGTGGTAAAAACAGCCTTCCTCCGTTTCTATCTGTCCGGGATAATCAAGCGTAATATCAAGACTGTATGTCAGATAACCTAAGGAACACATTCCAAGCTTGCAAAGACCTGACGTATTGCCCGTTACTTTAATGACGTAAGCTCCATAGAAAGCCCATTGTCTGATCACCCTGATGTTTTCGTTCAGCACAAGTGTAAACTTTTTCCGCCGACCTGTTGCCTTGCTCATAAACAAGCATGTATTGTCTAACTTTCCCGTACCGATACCCGTACCGATAACAGTTATCCTTTTGCCATTGAAGGTTTTGGGGAGGACAAGCTCATCGTTTTCCAGTTTATCATACGAGCCGGTATAGTAACTGATCTGATAAGTACCATCGTCAAGAGGCAGGAACTCAAAGCAGGATACGGTGACATCGCTCAGCTCCTTACCCATGGTGCCGTCTTCGTTGACAGCATAGTATTTGCCTTTGTTGGAAAAGTACGCCACATTACCGAGATGATAATCGCCGTCGCTGTCGATATAGGGCTCCTTGGCTTCCACAAATGTGGGTGATTCAACATAAAATGTATCGGTGGTTTCTTTGTGGCCGGCCTCATCGGAGATGACCGTGCGGAACTCGTAGGTGTAGCCGCTTCCCAACGGAATGACGGAGGAAGGAGCATAGGAGGTCGTCCACGCATCGTCACTGTCTTGTCTGTACTGCACCTTTACGGTCTGACGGCCTGTAGCGCCGGTGGCTTTTGCGTTGACTATGACAGAATTGATTTTTGAGTCATAGGAAAATGTTGAAACATTATGAAAGGTATCTTGTTCAAAATAGAATATTTTGAGAGGCTTTGTTTTGATGGTGTCGGGCGCATAGGATCTGTAATAATGATTATAGACAATAGCCTGATAAGCAAGAGAATCCTGAACTTTTCTGTGGTTCAGTGTATAGAGAAGCACATCCTTGGGAGTGAGACTCTCATTGTTATAGACAAAGCCTGTATAGCCCTGGTACTGATCCTTGTTATACTCTCCCCATTTGTTGCTTGAATTTGTCTTTTCCCACTGCTTGACCTTTGCATTGGTCACCAGCATATTGGTGTTGCTGTCGGTTACTCCAAGGTCAAACCCCCTGTCGCTGAGAAAATCCCATACGCTTTTGGTGCTCTGATAGTTTTCGGATACATAGGTTCCCATTTCGCCCAGCTTTGCAGAGGAAATAAACTGGATACCGTCAAGGGCATTCTGGTATCTGTAGATACCGCTGTTGTAGATCTCATGAGCACGGGTATTATTGCTGCCGCCTGATGTGATGACTTTAATTTCGTTGACATCTGATTCCCGTCCTGTCTCCTTGCTGCCGAGGATGGGCTTGACAGCAATCTTGGTATTACCCTTGTCAAGATAGGTAAAACGGCTGTTTTCGGCATTGTAGATGAAGTTGGAATACTGGGAGATCATACTTTTCTCATCGTGGAAATTGAACATCATCAGCGCCTCTGCACCGATCTCATCCTCAATTACACTCTCGCTGTTTGATTTGAGCTTTTTATATTCCTCGGAGACCTTAGCGGAAAGTGCAGCCTCGTCTTCCGGGGTGAATCTTGAGACCTTCAATGATGCCTCCATACACTCCATCAGAACGGAATAAGCATAGAGATATTCATAGACAACGCTGTCTATATAGGGGACTGCTTTGTCATAGATCTCGCCTGAGAACAGGCTTTTTCTTGCGTAGTAGTCATATACCTTCTGATAAATGCTCTTGCCGTCCAGATCGGAATAGGTGGTTCCTTTAAGAAGCAGGCCTATCTGGTGCATTCTGTAGACAAGATTCTGCTTGTTGTTGCTCCAATCGTTGGTGTTGCCGATGAGAGAAGCTACCATGACAAGCTTGTCGTTCTCCGTCTTGTAATCGCTGCTTTTTTTATATCTTGCGATATTGCTGGCGTTCAGAGACGAGGTTGTATGAAGGTCGATAAGCTCCTGACCCAAGTTGCCTGCATAGAAGCTCATGCCGATCTCGCTGGTCAGATCAGCCCCCAGTCTTGAAATCTCCGACTTGATCTCGGTCAGTTCTTCGTCAAGGTGGTTCCTAAGCTCCTCAAGATCTTCGGTGCTGACGCTTTTGCCGCCGCCTCCGCTGCTGCCGAAGGCGCCTGTGAGGTCAAGAATAGAATCAATGCCGTCCAGGAAATTACCGAAGAAGGGAACATCCTTAAAGACCGTTTTTGCCATTCCCATGATCATTTTTTCTTCCGCCTTCAGAAGCTTGGAATCCTGAGAGGATAGACCGCTGGCAGCATAAACGACAGGTGCGGAATAGAAAGCCGTTGTCATGGCGGCGCTTCCTGCCGAAAATGCCGTCAGCGCGGAAAGTGCCACCGAGAGCAGTTTTTTGCTGAAAGTATGTTTTTTCATTTCAAAAATCTCCTTTGCATGGATAAGGACATCCTTTTTGTTCAGGTTTGTTTTCATTGATCTAAGCTTATCATAAAAGTGTGTGCCTGCATATATGCAGTACATTCCTGTTTTGTAGCCTAATTTACAACACAGCGCCAAAGTGTAGCCAAACTATCAGAACGAGGGTGAATTGTAAACGATTATTTTCCTAACCTTGCCGACAAATAATCCTGGGTATTTTTATCAAGCTCCGACAGGGTCTTTATGATAAAATCAGATGACTCCTTAAAGCCGCTCAACACCCAGCCTGCAATTATCGAAAGACACCCGTTGGAATGATAGCGTATCACACAGGAAACCAGGTCGTCTTTGATATCCACACCGTATTTTTCCGACCATATCACACGGTTGAGTCCCTCAACCATTTTCAGTACCTTCTGATAGAGGGTCGAGGTATTGTGAGGACTGAATATCATCCTGAAATACTTCGGGTTGTCCGTTATATATTTGAAAACCACCGGATAGACCTCGTAGTTCAGTTTCTCTCCCTGTTCTGTGATAATAAGCATCAAGTCACTCAGTATAAGTTCTTCAAGCTGGTCATAGGCGTCATAGACATCCATAAAATGCTTGTAAAACGTGATGCGGTGAAAATCCGCCTTGTCCGAAAGCTCCTGAACAGTAATGTTTCGCAGCTCTTTCTCGGTCAGCAGTTCTGCAAGACTTTCAAAGATTGCTTTGCGGGTCTTTAGTGTGCGGCGGTCGGTTTTTTTGTCAGCCATTCCAGTCATTCCTTTTCATTATCCTCAACGGCGGGGAATAATCTGTTTTTCGTTTCAATAACTTAAAACGCTTTGCAATGATATACGATACATTTTCTATGATAGCTTTTTTATCCCATTGAATTAAACATTATTTTTCTTCCGCCACCCGATGCGTCCGTTGCTCCGCTGCGGGCAAACGCCATGACCGTAACAAACAGCAGGTCAAGGTTCTTTTCACGGGTAAAGATGCGATAGAAGCCCTCTATCGGCATCTTGGAAGCAACCTTGTGGTTCTCTGCATCGTCCTCGTGGACATACTGACTTGTCTGCTCAATACAGGCGATTTCCTCGCCGTCTCTGAAAACGGTATAAGAAGGGGTCAGAACCTTTCCCGAAGCAAATCTGGATTCAACGGTCACGCCGCTGCGCTTTAAGTGTTTCCAGATTGGTATGCCGTCAAAATCAAAGGTGTAGTGATTGTCGAAAATTATGCTGTTCCGGTCGGTTTCTTCCTTGTGTCCCACAAGGTGAAGGGCGGTTTTGTTATGAACATGGTCGATGAATTCAACCTCAAAGGGCTTTGCAATTACAAACTTTTTGATCTTTGCTTCATACAGTACCTTGCGGTTTTTGTCTTCAATGCGGTGTCCGGCCTTGGCTGTACCAAGATCTGTCAGGAAATAAAGCTCTCTTTCTTCGCCCTTTTCAGAGGGAGCATAGACCGTCTCGCCCTGCACCTCTTCGATCTTTTTGACCTTTTTCTTTGTCAGTATCGTGCCGACTATCAGGAGCACCAGAAGTCCGCCGCCTACAGCGATAGCGATATAACCGAAGATCGGTCCCTGGGGAGATGCAGTCTTGGACGGGTCTTTAGGGTCGTACTGAATCTCTACGGTATCGCCAACTTTGTAGGAAGGGCTGTAAAATCCGTAATCGGAGGTGTATTCCTTGCCCTCTACAGAATATTTCACCTTGACGATATACTGTTTGTCGTTTGTGCTGTCAGGATCGGGGATATAGTTCGGGTCTTCTTCGATCGAAACGATGACCGCATTTGTCTTTTCGTAGTTTGTCGGTTGGGTAAAGATAAAGATACATCCTAACACCAGAATCAAAACTGCAACGATACCCATGCCGATCTTAAAGCCTAAGCCTCTGAATGAAAACATATTTATTCTCCTCTTTTCGGTTTATCTCTTATCCTGATCAGTACATGATACTGTCAGTTCCTTCTGCGGATACGAAAGCAAAGCAGGATACTGCCGGACGCAAGTATCATCATTATTACAACCGTCAGAGTCATGCTGCTGTCGCCGGTTCTGACAGGTACATCGGAGGGGTCAAGGGACGGCAATACGGAGGTTTCGGACGGTTGTCCGGAAGGATGATCAGACGGTTCTTTTGAAGGCTCCCCGGAGGTCTCCTTCGACGGTTCAGAGGATTCTTCCGAGGTCTCCTCCGACGGCTCAGAGGATTCCTCTGTAGGCTCGTCTTCATCGGTCACGATAATGGTGCATACGGTCTGTGCCTCTTCATTGGCAAAGACCGTTACCGTTTCCGTACCGGGCTTGAGCGCCTTGAAAACTATACCGTCAATCAACTGAATGATTCCGGCGTCCTCATCATATTCAAACATGGGCGATTCAGAGCACGGCTGCGGAGAAATGCTGTAAGCGATCTGTGCATAGTCTCCCACCTTCATGCGTATCGTATCCTTTTCAAGAGTGATGGACTCTGCATCCTGTGCAGGGGTCACATTGCCATCATAAATATGAATGGTGAGAGATTTTGAAAATTCATTATTGACGGTGGCGGTCAGTACCGCATCGCCGGTCTTTTTTAGCTGAAACATTCCGTATTCGCTGAACTCTGCTGTGTCGTTGTCAGAGGAACTCCAGACAACATCCTTGATCTCTGCGTTATCGGGGGTGATAACATACATCGGATAGAAATAGTAGTCATTGATGTCCGCCCAGAATTCATCCTTCTCGAACCAGATATTGTCAGCCTTCACAGACTGGGAATTGTCCAGATAGTTTGCAGTGAAGGTCACATCCTCCCAGAAGTAGGGCAGGTCGTTTTCGTTTACGGGAACTTCCACATCGGGTTCCCAGCCCACAAAGGTGAAACCATCCTTTTTGGGAGCATCGGGATACTGCTGACTCACGGGGAAGCCCGCATTTACGGTTCTTTGCTCCACAACCGTATCATCAGCCATAAATGTTAAGGTCACTCGAACGATCCCTAACTTGTCAAGGTTTTCGTTTATCCATGTCTGACGCTCCGTCATCCATGCACGAAGCGCTTCGATCCCTTCATCCATATCCCCATCAGGGTTTTGGGTAAACGAACGATTATCCATCCATGAGTTGCGTATCTCGGACACATAGCTGTCAAGAACGCCGCCGTCCTTTACAATATTGGTAATGATGCCGTCAAGAGCCGTCCAGCGCTCCAAAAGAAGGTCAAGATAATCGGGGTCATTTTCTCTCAGATAGTCAAGCCACAGCATCAGACGGAAGTTAAAGCCGTCGGTTTGTGTATAGGTTTTGCCGAGAGCAAGGTCAAAGTCCCAGAGTGGTCCCCAGTAGATCTTATCGTTACGTGGCTTATAAAGAATGGTGCTGTCGGTGATATAAGCGTCCTGATTCTGTGTGAACACCTGCACCCACCAGTAATCTGCAGCGGACTGCAGATCCATATACTCAGGAGCGTTGCCGCTGAATACCGCATTCTCCGCTTCCTGAAGATAATCCGAAAGATAGGCCTTCTGCTCCGGTGTGCCTGTTTCATCGCCGGTAAACTGCGGATCCTGAAAGGCAAAGGTGACGCCCTTTTCTGTGGTGAACAGGTTTTCAGAGGCTTCGTTGCCTTCGGGAATGGAGAACAGATAGCCGCCGGTGATCTCCGGCTCATCATTATCCTCCGGCGTCAGCTCGTCGATATCGACCCTTGATTTGCCGATCCTCACCTGCTCGCAAAGAAAATAACTGCCGAGATATTCTCCGTTCATTACAACGTCAACGGGCAGTGACTTCGGTGTATAAGCAAGACCCAACTGCTCACCCATGTAGTAGGTGAGCTTGTTTCTGAGCAGGGTTTCGTCAAAGGCGTTTGCTAACAGTGTCCAGTGCTTGTTCTTGCCCATGCCCAAAAGATCGGCTTTTTTGTCCAGCTTGAACTTATAGGGCTTTTTGTTCTCCATCCAGGTGGTATGTCCTCTGCCGCGGATGTATTCAAGCTGAAGCTCATCGGTATCGGTGAGTATTTCATCACTGTAGTCGCCCTTGTAGTCCTCGGGAACATCTATCCGGACGGTTCCCGTACATTCTGTGGTGTGGTCGGGACTTGAATTCATTTCCTCGATAGTGCCGTAGCCTCCGGCATTCTCATCAATGCTGATATACACAACGGGAATTTTATTGTCTGCCAATATCTCTTCCACAGAAGGTTCTGCCGCAAACGCGCTCAGCGCAGGGACGGCGGCTGTCATACAAAGACAAGCAGAAAGTATCAGGCTAAGGGTATTTACTTGCTTTTTCACAAAAACAACTCCTTTATTTTTTTATATCAACAAAGCACAGGAATGATTTGTTCCGTGATACCTTGTTTCTGCTGATATGTCATAACACTTTTATCCCTCAGGAAAAGCCCTCCAGAGAACCGTGCTGCTCGATCCATACATATTTGTTCCAGTCCGAAGCGACGAGAAACAGCTTTGCTCCGATCACCGGATTTCTGCGAAAATTTTCATTGCGGCAGAGCTTTTCAAACACATCCTCATCCAGACACTGCTTCAAAAACGCAACGGCTTCCTTTTTGTAGACACCGGGGGAATAATCTGCTATGCTCCCGGAATTTCCCGGGGAACGCATCGGAAGGTTTTGCTTTGTATTTTTCATCATTTACAGAACGCTGTCCTGTATCGGAACGTCCCTTACCTCCTCATGATTCATTTTGTTCATATACAGACTGCCCCATAACTGCCTCGGTGAGCGTTGCCCAGGAATATGCGCTCATATATTCTCCGCGGTAGGAATTTATAGCATCTATATCGCCGCTCATAAAGCGGTACATATCACAGCTTATCTTTTCGGGACAGATGCGCAGATATCCGCTCTTCAATTCAAAAATATCCTCTATGCCGTATTTACGGAGTGTTTCACGCAGACTGCGGATAATGACGTCAAGCTGCTTCTGCATAGAGTGGTCATACTGCCTGTCCTCATACAGCACCGCAAAGACCTTGGCTCTGCTGACGCTTTTGCCGTTCCTGTCGATAAGATAGGCCAGCAGCTCCTTTGCTCTTGCCCGGGAAAAGTGTACCGATATCCCGTCAACCATAAGGTCAAATTCGCCGAAGGTATGTGCTTCGATATGGGCGTGAGGCTCTGACTTTCTGTTATGCGACATCACATATTGGACTTCCGACAAAAGCCTTTCCCGTCCCACAGGCTTGATGATATAGCCCGAAGCGTGCAGTTCAAAGGCTTTCAGAGCATATTCCGGATAACCCGTCAGGAAAATTATGCTGATCTCAGGCCGCAGCTTTTTTACCTTTTCGGCAAGGGTAAGACCGTTCATCTCCGGCATATTGATGTCCATTATTGCAATATCCGCCGTATTATCCTTCAGCCATAGAAGCGCTTCTACGGGACGTTCAAAACCTAATGCTTCGGGCTTCATAGGCAGCTCACGGCATAAAGACACCGTGAGGTTCAGCACCAGTTCTTCATCGTCAATGCAAATTATCCTCAAGCCTTTCATCCTTTCTTCCTGGATTTTATTTCGGATTTCTCCGGTATCCGTATTGTTATGGTGGTTCCCTCATCAAGTCGGCTTTCAATGCTGACTGAACCGCCGCACATTATACGGACTCTCTCTTCAACATTTCTTATACCGATATGTGTTTTATCGGAGCTTAGCTGCTGGGTGGGTTCAAATCCCTTGCCGTTGTCGCTTATCACTATCTCATGTCCGCTGTCGGTCTTTTTCGTACGGACGGTCACAACACCTTCTTTTCTGATGCGGACGCCGTGCTTGATAGCATTTTCCACTAACGGCTGCACGGTAAGTGCCGGTACGCAGAAGGACTCATCCTTGACGTCATATTCCACCCGGACATTTTTGAAGCGTATCATTTCAATATCTGCGTATATTTTCGTATGCTCCAATTCCTTTTTAATGGGGATAAGTTCCGGCTGATTGATAGAGTCTAAATTCTGCTGTAAATAAAGGCCGAACTTTTCGGTAGTATCGAAGGCTTTTTCCGGGTCGATACGGCAGAGCGCCTGAATGGTGGAAAGGGTATTGTACAGAAAATGCGGCTGCATCTGTGTCATCATGATCTGTATCTGCTGCTCTGAAATAATCGCTTTCTCGTGCTCACGGACAAACTGCAGGTGCAGCCATACATAATAGAAAAGACTTCCGCTGACGATGGTGATCGTCAGATAGGTAATGCTTTGCTGACGGGCAAGGAAATAGTCAATACCGATCCCGACAAATATGAAAGTCACATTCAGCAAAGGAAAAATGCTTTCCTTTTTCGGGACACGTCGTATCTCGCAGATGGTGAGATAAAAGAAATAAACCAGCATGATAAGACTGATGACATGACAGGTAAATCCTAAAGGCCCGCGTTGGAAATGACCGTCTTCGATCCAGAAGGAGAGCCGCGAGAAGAATGCCGAAAAATACACTGCCGCATTGACTGCGACCAGACCATAAAGAACGATACCGTTCCTTTTTCTGTTCAAAAGGCGGATAAACAGCAGCAGGATGACCGGACGTACCGAATAACCCCAGACGGAAACGATTGTACGAAGCAGGTCCATTCCCATTTGGTCACTGAGATAATCAGCATAATTTTGAACCACCAGGCTGAACACCAATCCGGTGATCGCCAGCATGATCCTTCTGTCTCTTTTTTTGATGTACGGGTCAATGAGCACCGCAAGGAACAGACCCACGATCTGCAGCATGATCGGGGCAAGAACCATATATTCACTTTCCAAGATACCGCCTCATTTCAATTACTTCTCCCATAAACAATAATATCATAACATTCCACTTCCAACAAACTTCCAACAAATAAAAGATCAATCAATATGTTCTATGTTATAGACAAATCTCAACACGCATATTTAGATATAATTACAATATTTATTATTCACAGAAACAGTACAATTACCCGCAGATATGTACTTCCGTTGATATTTTCAAGTCAAATGGAAAAATCATCTATCCCTTACTTTCTGCAGGCAGTATATATTGTATTGTGACACGGATTATTCTTATTATAGTAAAGAAATTAATGAAGCATCTCATTATTTTAGACAAGCACTTTATCCAAATCCCACAAAATTATAATGACAAAGTTATTCAAACAGCCAAAAATAGGATGAGAGAAGCAAAACCGGCTTTGTTTGTTGGAAATCTGTTGGATACAGGGTGCTATAATACAATAATTGACAGCGAATATACAGCAAAGATATTTTTTCGCAAAACGAAAAGAATGATACTCTTGACGGGGGTGGATATTTGAAGAAAGAAAAACCGGATGACACAACCGCTGAAGCCGGACAGGATGCCGCAGAAAAGAAAAAAGGTAAGCTAAGCTTTGTGTCAGACTTTCTGTTTGTGTTTGTATTGACCTTGTTCCTGTTGATAACGCTTATCATGCTGGGGACAAAGCTCTTCGGCTATCAGATGCTGAGTGTAGACAGCGGCAGTATGGAACCGAATTTTCCTGAGGACAGCCTGATCTTTGTCAAAACGGTCGATCCTTCCGAGCTTCAGGCGGATGACGTTATCACCTTTACCGTTGACGAAAAAGGCACGCTTGTGACTCACCGTATCGTTGCTGTTCTGAAGGATGAGAGAAGCTTTATCACAAAGGGCGACGCCAATAACACCAATGACCCGAACACTGTCCCATTCGGCAACGTAGTCGGCAAGGCGGAGCTTTGTCTGCCCGGAATAGGAGCAGTATTTCGTACTGTGACCGCAGAAAGCAACCGTGTCTATGTTTATATCGTCATCGCGATACTTGTGGGTCTGACGGTCCTATGGGTCATTCTTGACCACATCAAAAAGAAAAAAATAAAAGCAATACAGAAGGAGGCGAAAATGCCGACTGAAAAATCCGGGTTAAAAAACGAAGAATAAATATTTAAACGAAAGGACGCTTTGAACATGAACAAAAAAGCGATCATCGCAGGCGCAGCCGCAGCAGCTTTGCTGACTACAGGCCTATTGGCACCCTCCTTTGCCTTTCTTTCGGGACAGAGCCGAAAGGTAGTCAACCGATTTGTAAGCGGACTGATAACCGTAGATCTGAAAGAGACCCTTGTCGATCCCGAAACAGGCAAAAAGATAGACGACGAGCCGAGAGTCTATGAAAATACATATCTTACCGTTGCAGGCAGGGTCGTAGATAAGGACCCGACTCCCATAGTTGCAAAAAACAGCACAAGCTGTTATGTCTATGTCGGAGTAAGAAACGAATATACCGATCTTTTCACTATAGAAGATGTCGGCGCAGACTGGACCCTTGTTGTTGACTCAGACAGCAAGTTAGGCGAAGGCGTAACCGTTTACAAATACAATGCTGCTGTGCCGAAGTCGGACGAAGATCAGCAGCTCAGCGCTGTTTTTGAACACGTCAGGATCTCCGACACCTTTGACGGCAGCTTCCACGGAGAAAACGAAACTGAATCAGCCATCGAAGCCCGCGCCTATGCCGTTCAGAGCGAAGGCACCGAAGATATTTCCGACGGCTATGCCATCGACTATTTCAGCAATAATGATGTTTTTGAAAATTAACAGATGATTACCCTGTCGGAAAGGAGGGATACTGATGAGCAAGCATAAACTCAGAACAGCTGTTCTTCTGTCTGTTATTTTATGTTTTATCATCGTTTCTCCTGCCTTTATTCGGGGTACATCCGCATATATCGTTGGTCAGTCAAATATCTGCCGTGCAAATTTTTATGGCGAAACTCCGGAAAGCTCTGTTCCTGAAAGATCGGTTCCTGAAAGTTCGGTTCCCGAAAGCTCATACCCGGAAAGTTCCGTTCCTGAAAGTTCAACAACGACAAAAACGGGGGATGGGACAAATACGCTGCCCATAGCTGCATTGATGTTCTTCAGCGTGATCGCAATAACATCGTTATCTGCAGCATTAACACGTTCAAAGAAGCACAGTGACACTGACGATCGGTAACTATACAACTTACAAAAAACATAATCAAATTCAGGGGGTAATCAAAAATGCAAAAGAAAAAGATACTTACAGCCGCTCTTGCATCCACCTTGGCAGCAACCGTTATTGCAGGCGCAGGAACCTTTGCGTATTTACAGGCAAACACCGGCACGATCACCAACAAGTTCGGCAAAAATGCAGAGGAAGGTCTTGACATCACTCTTACCGAGACCGATGTAACGCTTGATAATGAAGGCAACGGAGAAAAGATCTATGAGATCAAGCCCAATCAGCAGGACGACAAAGACCCGACCGTTACAGTGACCAACAATATCGACGTATTTACCTTTGTCGAGATCAGCGACAAGACCACTCTCGACAACAATAAGATCGTCAATTATCTGGTCGATGAAGGCTGGACAAAAATGACGGATGAATTGGCCGATGATGAGCTGGTCAACGATGAGGTCACAGACGTTTACTACCGCATTGTTGCAGCGGATGCCGACAATAAAGAATTCCCGGTCATCAAGGATAACGAGATCACCTATGCCCGGAACGTTGCAGGAGACAAGATCGACAACGATGATGTAACGATCGCTTTTCAGGCCTTCTGCATAGACAAGGCTCCCTTTGTGGAAGACGGTAAGCAGGAAATAGTTTCTGCAGCGGATGCCTATAAAGCAATACCAAGAGTGCTCGCTTACGAGCCGGAAGGAAACTTTACCACTGCTGCTGTGGATGAAGATACGGTTGCCGTCACAGGTTATACCGGCACAAATACAGAAATAAACATCCCCAGAACCATTGACGGAAAGACTGTCGTTGAAATTGCCAATAATGCTTTTGAAAGCAAAACAACGGTCACAAAGGTTGTCGTTCCTTCCACAGTTACCGAGATCGGTGTTGCTGCCTTCCAGAGTACCCCGAACCTCAAAGAAGTCAGACTCAGCAAGAACCTGAATGAGCTTTCTGATGAGGCATTTTTCAATTCAGGTCTTGAGAGCATCAAGATCCCCGCAGGGGTTGACTCCATTACAGACAGTTGTTTTGAAAATTGTCCTTTGCTTGAAACGGTGACCTTCTCCAAGGGCTTGAAAACGCTCGGCGAAAACGCTTTCAAGAGCTGTATTTCACTCAAGACCGTCGTTCTCCCCGACGGACTGGAATCTCTGGGCGGAAGCACCTTTGTTGGTTGTATCAATCTTGAATCCGTTACCATCCCCGCAAGCTGTACGACCTTTGTGGATGATGAGATCTTCAAAGACTGTGATCTGACAAAGCTGACCATCAAGGGCGAAGCAGGCTCCGCAGCACAGACATACGCAGAAAACAACGGCATTACCTTTGAAGCGATCTGAATACACTGTGCTGATATAGAATAAAACAATCGGACTCCACCGCAATTCAAAACTGCGATGGAGTTCTGTTTCACGGAAAGCAAGGCTTTTTACTTAAGAATCAACTCCCGTATGAAAGGGGATTTTTATGAAAAAACACAGTCTGATTCTTGCGCTCGCTTTGGCCGTTAATCTGACCGGCTGCGCAGTAAATACGGATACAAAACCGGAACCGCAAAAAGAGGATATCAGTATCACCATTACGGCTCCCAGCGATGAAAACGGACCGGTAACCCCCGGACACAGCTTCTTTATCTCCGGTTCAATAACGAATGACGAGGCTCTTTCCGAGGGTACGTCGCTTCGTGTTTCGGTTCTTGACAAAGACGGCAAAGAGGTGCGGTTTGCTTCATCCTCCCGCAAGGACGATGACAGCATTGACCGCTTTATCGATGCCTTTTTCTACTACGCAGACGATGTTGACCCCAAACGCTCTGACGTCCACGCCAGGGAGTTTCCCTGTTTGATCGTTGAGGATACCGAAAATCCCGATGCATCCCTCAAAAACGCAAATATCAAGTGCTTTTTCTCGGATAAGGACTTTAACGCCTTTATTCCTTATGCCACAGATAAGGCGCACGGACTGCTCATTGACGACGGGATCGGCTATGTGGACGAGTCAGGAAATCCCTATGACGCGCTTCCCGAAGGAGACTACACCGCCTCCGCAGTTTTGACGGACAGCAAAGGACAGGTTATCGCCTCTACACAAAAGCAGTTTTCCATTGAACCGGCAAAAAACACGATACTCTGCCGTTTTCACCCGGATGAGCATTATGAAAACATGAAAGCTTTTGCGGCCGAGAAGAAGCTTTCCATGAATATAGACTATCTGCCCGGCTACTATAAGGATAAGAACGGAAATGACAAGGGCGGTCTGAGAGCCATGTTTATCGGCGGCGATGCTGCTCTGTATAACGGCAGCCATGTCAATATGTTTGAGTATCTGGCAAGTCCCACAAGCTCATCCCTTACCATAGAGCTGCCTTTCATAGAGAAGTATTACAACATTGATAACCCGGAGGTCTTTACTACATATTATTATGACATCGGTGAACCTACTATATCCGTAGGAGATAAGACGATCAAAGGAAAGATCGTTTCCGCCGAAACAGGAGACAAGCTGATCCTCTGCAGGGCTGATCTCTCCGATCACGGCACTGAGGGACAGCTTGTACTGAACAACACTCATATCCTGCAAACGGATACAGATCTTTCAGACGGTGTGAGTTTTTCTGTGACAGACTCAGGAAATCTCGCACTCGCCGGACTGGTCGTGCCTTACCAGTTAAAGGATGAGGAAATTCTGTTTCATCCCGAGAAAAACGAGACAGGTCTTCTGAACCGTCTGGATAAGCTTGTCTATCTTGTCTGGGACGGCAATGAAACAAAAAAATATGAAAAGCCTGTTACCCTGACCCGTACCTTTGCGGACGGTTCGGAATATGATTCCATCATGGAATTCTATCATGTTTTTGCCAAAAGCGAGATCGACCCGAGCCGTGACTATGCAGTTTCGGTTTACGGAATTGATCTGAACGGAGAACGGGTTGACGGCACCAAGGAGTTCTTTACGGTCAATAATATGCCCCAAAAGAGCCTTGAGGGAACCATCAGCGCAGAGAATATCAATAAGTACGGCAATGTTATGATTGAGCTGAACGAGCAGGAGCTTCGTGACGCCGGCTTTGAGGAAGGTGATATCGTTACGGTAACAATCGGAGAGAAAACCATTGAAATGCCTTTCGTAACGGATTATCAGGACGTGAAGCGAGGCAAACCGCTTCTTGTTCCGGCGGACGGAAAACTTGCTATGTGGGTCAGCATGGGCAGCTTTGCCGAAACCTATGAGATCGCCGGGAGAATCGAGGACGGCGCAAATCCCGTTGTATGGAAGATGTCCGATGGTCTCAACGATCCTGAGCCGGTCACTGTAAGCATGAAGCAGAAGGCTGGATATCTGGAGGAATACACCTTAAGACGTGAGCTTGCCGGACTGACTCCCATCGAGGAAAAACGTCCCGACCAGTCGGATGAGGAGTTTGTCAATTTCAGAGAGGTCGCAGCCACAGGCATCAGACCCGACACACTGTATCGTTCCTCCTCCCCCATCAACGACAGACTGGGACGAAGCAGTATTGCGGATGAGTGCATCAAAAAACACGGGATCGACCATATCATCAATCTCTACGACTCCGAAGAGACTGCCAAGGCTTATCCCGGTTATCAGGGTTCCTATGCCTCTACGATTGATGCCGTCTATCTGACCATGAGCCTGGATTATACCAGCGAGCGGTTCCGCACAACAATGGCGGAGGTAGTCACCTATATTGCCGAGCATCCCGGGAAATATGTGGTACATTGCGTTTTGGGAGAGCACAGGACAGGCGCTGTCTGTATGCTTCTCTCTGCACTCATGGGGGCGTCATACGACGAGCTGGTAAGGGATTATATGCAGACTTATGTAAATCTGTACGATGTCAAACCGGGAACAAAACAGTATGAGCTTTTGGTGGATGACAACGTAAACTCGATACTGAAAAGTCTCTTCCATGTGGATGATCCCGAAAGCGCAGATCTTTCCGCCCTTGCAGCCGATTACATACGCTCGGCAGGAGTTTCGGAAGTGACGCTTGAGAAGGTCAGGAAAAATCTTGGAAACTGAGCTGCGGCAGCGTGATGGCTGTATTATTCTGTCATATCGAGAAAGGAGAACTCTGAAAGAAAATATTCTATTACTGCCGACAAAAGGCAGCGCTTTTTAGATCGATGTTACGGACGGAATTGATGAAGTAAATGCGATCGCAGCAGTCCTTATCATAGAGGGCTTTCTTGAAACAAAGGTTATCGGAAGCACGGTCAATTCTTCTGTTCAATCTACATTGATGTCATAAATCTGACATACATATTATTATAATGAAAAGGAGATCAAAAAATGAAAATCAAAGTGTTATTGGCAGGAATATGCGCGGCTGTAATGATGACAACGGCTTTGGCAGGCTGCGGCAGCTCAGTAACAAAGACTGACACGTCAGCAAACAGCGGGACGATCTCAAAAAGCGAATCGTCTTTGACAGTCGATGATGCTTCCAAGAGCGAACCGGACTCGCAGACAAAAAAGTTTACCACTCCGAGAGAGCGTCTCGCGCAGGAGCCGCAGGATTCCCCTGAATGGGTCACGAAAATGGATGCAGCCAGGAATGCAAAACAGCTTTTTGTGGTGGCAGGCTATGAGTGCTCAACGGCATGGATCTCCATGCACGAAAAAGACGAGAACGGCAACTGGAAAATGATCATGTCAACTCCCGGATTTATCGGTAAAGAGGGTTTGGGCAAGACCAAAGAAGGCGACGGAAAGACCCCGGTGGGAACCTTCGGTTTTAACAAGGCTTTTGGTATTGCCGACGATCCCGGCTGTGCGATTGCCTATACAAAGGTTGACAATGATACATACTGGTCGGGAGACAACGATATTAAGTATAATCAAATGGTCAGCATCAAAGATCATCCCAATCTTAAAACGGATGACAGCGAGCATATCGTTGACTACCAGTATGAATATCAATACTGCCTGAATATCAGCTATAACGAGGAAGGAAAAGCCGGAGCAGGCTCTGCTATCTTTCTGCACTGTCTTGGCGACAGAAAGCCTCGTACAGGCGGCTGTGTGGCGATTCCCGAAGAACAGATGTATTTTGTGATGCAGCACGTCGATCCCGGATGTGTTGTGGTGATTGATTCTATGGATAACTACAGTGCAGAATTCTGATACTTATATGATTATGACGGTCGGAGCTGACGGACGGTAACTCTGCTGATAATATAAAACAGACCTTCCGCTATGATTCATTTCATGGCAGAAGGTCTTTTTTGCTTTCAAAAATGATGACACAGGTCATCGTTTCGGCTCATTTGTCGTGGGTTTTCTTTTGTGCTGTCTGATTATTTGATATATACTTTGATTCATTAACACGGGCGTTGGCAAATATTCTGCCTTTTATTTTCTCAACACATATACTTATCAGAATCGAAACAGAAATACTGACTGCAGCTTTAAGAAGGCTATACGCAAATTGCTCGCCGGTGACTGTTTGACCCTCCTATTTTCAGATAATGACACTCCTTTATTTTTTGATAACTGAGGATAAAAAACGACAATTCTCATTGAAAACAAATTTCAAACACTAAGTAAAAATGTTGGAAAGTGTGGGGATAAATAGCATATTGATCTCTGGCTCAGAAATTGACTATCAGATAAAGCAAGGCAAAAAACAATCCCTAAGAGAATGAAAGAGAGAAAAGCCGTTTCATGCAAAAACAAGATAATCAGATTGCGGCATATCCTCTGCGGCGTATGGGTTGAAGCTTTCATTCTCTAAAATATGGTCATCGTCAAGTCCCATAGATTCTCTGCTTTTATTGAACCACTTCCATCTGCTGATCGGTTTACCGTCATCAAAGGTACAGTCAAATTCGTGCCATTTGCCGTCAAGCTCGATCATATTCCATTCATGAGTTCCGCTGTAACAGGTACGTACATTCAATCCCGCCAGACACATAAGATATTTAGCTCATAAAAGAATAGTATTTGCAGTAGCCTGCCGGTTCGATAATTCCGTAATAACAAAGAGGCTTCCCGTCGTCATTTTCTCCAGCTTCAAGATCATAAACCCAAAAAGCCTCGATATACTGCGAAAGACGGACCTGCTTTTCAAGATCGGACATATCCTCTGTGATCGTTTCACTGATGATCTCCTTTGCCCGGTATTCAATCAGAAGATAATTATCAAAATCGTAAACAAGTGCCTTTTTCAGAGTACTCAGCCACAAAACCGAGTACCCTGCAATTTTTTTATTCTTCCTTCAATTCTTTCTTATACTTATAATATGTATTTCTTGATATATTACCGATCAGCTTGATAACTTCCGTATCGTTTAGGGTTCCGCCGAAGTCCTTGCTGTGCTGGAGAATGATCTGTTTTGCGGTCACGCTCTTCTGGGAAACTATTGATGCACCAACAGGCCTGCCGACCTGCTTGCCTCTGAGCTTTGCAGTTTTGATTCCCTCTGATGTTCTCTTGTGCAGATCGTCAACTTCCTTCTGTGCCTGCTCGAAAGACAGATATATCTGTTTCCTTGCAAGTATCATCAAGACATTGTTGATAGCCTTGATAAACTCATCAGCAATTTCGTTGCCTTTCATTTCAATTTGCTGGTGAATTGCACTGCGGTATGTCTGAGTATCTATCTGGTGTTCCTTGAGGAAAACAAGATTGATGCCCTCATTGTATAACCGCTCATATTCTTCGATTCCCTCTTCCGCATTTCTGCTCATTCGGGAAACGCTGTCAAAAATGATCGTATCATCGGGCTTGAGTCTTCTCAGAAGTCTGCACCACTCGGAGCGCTCCTGTGTTGTTCCGGTATAAGCCTCCGTGATGATTTTTGCCTTCGGCTCATATTCGGTAATGTTTCGTATCTGCCGTTCAATATTCTGTGTCGGTCTGCTGATCCTTGCATAACCATAGATCATAAAAACACCTCTTTTTGTGTAAGTCTAAACCTTCGTTTATAAATGTACTGAAAACACCATCAAAAATGGTACTAAAAACAATTATATTTGTACCACATCAAAAGTGGTACGAAAATACAATTAAATTGGTACAGTCTATTCGGATATAAACGAGGAGAAGCCGCAGCCCCTCCTCAAATCATTCTTAAACTTGTCGATGCTCACCAATGATAATCGACTGCCGCCACTATGTAGAAAGTCTGCTGCTTGTACTCATCAAAGTGTTTGTAAGTTTCCCTGAGAAACGAATCCAGCGTTTCGGCATAATAGTTTTCGTCAAGCGGATCGGTTATCGGTACGACATAGGTTTCAAACCTTTCTTCAATGGAGTATCGAATCTCGAACAGATTTGTGGAACAAAAGTCCTGCAATGTAACTTCGGAGCATTTGGCTTTCATATTATCGAATCTCCATTTGAAAAACCGTTCAATATCCTGTTTGGTAAAAACAATTTTTCCGTCCTGACCAACAGAAACACCTGCAAGTCTTTCAGGAAACGGAAGTTCTTCTCCGATATAGTCAGCTATGCCATACATTCCTATATCATCTGGACACAGTGATGATGTTTTGATTTTCAGGCCAATTTTCTCCGTTGAGATAAACAATATGTAATTATGCATTGTTATCGTCCTCCGCTTCTGCTGTATAGCCGTCGATCACCACTGACCCCGTAAAATATCTTGCCCTCTTGAAAACACGGTGGATGATCTCCATCTGATAATCCGTCAATGAGACAGATTTATCCGATTCAAAGTCATAACCACAAAGCAGAATATTTCCGCAAAGCTGTTCGATGATCTCTCGTTCAGCGAAAGGACTTCTTTGCTTTTTACCGACTACCACAACAGCAGGCGATAGTCCATGAATCTTGCCCTCATCATTGCAGTACAGAACGATACCGTTTTTATAAAGCTCCGGAAAATAATCCCAACCCTCAATATCGCCTTCAACTGCTTTCTGCATATCGGCAAGTCCATTGATCTCCGTTTCCTGCATTTCAAAACAGGCATAACCCATTTTGCTGTCTGTGGCAGGCATTTCTTGTGTTTTCTTTATCAATACTGCTTTCATTATAGTTCCTCATCTCTCTATATAATGTAGGCAAAGGAAAGCACACCCGAAGGCATACTTTCCTTTCTGTCATTTTTTATTTGTATTCAAACGGCACCCGACTGTGAGTCATCATAGTACCCGAAATACGTTCTTGCTTCCTCAAGACAGTATTGAAGATACTCCTGATCGTAGCACATCATTTCGATATCCTCGTCATCATAGCCGAATTCACGAAGTATAAGCAGGTCATCCGGATCAATGCCGTACATCTGATAGATTTCCGTCAGGTAATCATCGTCATCATTATCTTCGTCATACAAGGAGAAACCTCTGTGTCCGAACATTGAATATCCAAACGGGAAATCATCAACGAAGTCGAAAATATAGTTTTTGACATTCCCGTGTTTGTCGATGCTGATAATATCGCCCCCGTTAAGATGAATGAGCTCAAACGTCTCTCCTTCGAGAAAGGTTCCTTTCAGGGATTCGGTCATGATCTCGCTTGTCGAGGAATAGATATACAGCCCCAGTCGCTTTGAATGAATCAGGCAGAACGGATTGTTGCCTTTAGCGAGATAGAGCGTGTTGTCGTCATTCAGAATGGTAAACACAAAATCACCTCTGACGGTTTCGCACATTTCCGCTATCGTTTCAAAGCATAAACTGCTGTGTCTTTCAAGAAGCTGAACCGCAACATAGGTGTCCGTTTTAATCTCTGTTTTGGGAAGATGGTACTGCACAGCAAGCTCCTCGTCATTGCGGAGGATACCGTTATGACAAAGGGCAAAGCTGCCGTCTGCTGTATTGCCGACAAAAGGATGATTATTGCAGTTGTTCTTTGCACTGCCCTGTGTCGTCCAGCGGGTGTGTCCGGTAAGAATGGTCGTGTCCGAAGGAAAGAAGAAATCGACCTCATGGGAAGGCTTCGGCGTCTTATAAACGGAAAGATACCCGTTTTTGACATAAGCAATTCCTGATGCGTCGGTTCCTCTGACCTCAGAAGCTATCGACAGATTCCGGACAAGCTCTTTAAGCTGACTGCCGGAGAGAAGATGCTTGTAATTGACAAATCCGTAGATCGCACACATTACACTTCCTCCTCTTCGGCAACAGGCTCGTTGACATAAAGCTGTCGTTCCTTCAGATACCTTATCAGCTCAACATACTCAGGGTTGATGCTCACAACAAAATCCGCCCATGACTGACCGTGAAGTTCATCGTCAGTATGGCAAATGACATTTTCACAAATAGTATCCACCATTTCAAGAGTAGCTATCAGTGTGTTGTATTTGAGTGTTCCTCTGAACATACGAATTTCCACCGTTTTGGCGTTGCAGATATTGACGCTGGCATAACGTCCTTTTGTGCTGGACTTGGCGCTTTCAAGGATCTCCTTCGGACAATCCTTATAGCCGTATCTGGCCGCCCATTGGTTGAGTGCATGCTCTGTTCTTCTCGAAAACTTCACCAACTCGTTCCAATGGCTCTCAAAAAAGAACATCAGCCTGCTGATGGTTTCCTCCTGATCCTCATAACTTTCACCAAGCTTGTTTCGTGAGATGTGGACGTGTAATCCGCAGGTGCCGGCGTTGTGGGAAGTGTAACCAAGACTTTTGGCTTTCCTGGTTATATCCTTCCACGGAAACTCTGTCCTGTGGTAGAGGATAGAACAGGGATGGCTGACAAGCTCCATGCCGTCATTGAGTGAACCGTCCGTTTTGATGTAGAGCATATCTTCACCTGAACAGCCGTTAGCTTCATAAAGAATATACTCGGCATTGTCATCGTCCTTGCCGCCGTCATCAATTTCCAGTTCAACGCCATAGTAACGGATACGCTTTGCATCCTCTTTGGTGCAGCATCTGAAAATCGGTGCAGGCTTGTAGCTGTACTCGTGGATGTTATCATATTCACGGTTTTCATCATCGTCATCTTCTTCATAACAGTTGGAGCAGTAAGGATTATCGTTTGCCCAGTAGGTATCATCATCGTGGATAACTCTTTCACAGCAGTTACAGCGACGATATTCCTCATTAAAGCAGGAACGACAAACCATCGTATCATCATCGCCGTAATTGTTGTCGTTCAGGAATCTGTCTTCGCAGCATTCGCATTTGAAGGTCTCGCTGTCGTAACACTCTTTGCAGAATAAATCACCCTCAACCTCATAATAATTGCCTTCATGGAGTTCGCAGCTGCAGGAACTGCAATACATTGTCTGGAACATTTCTGTAACCTCGTCTTTCTTTGTAAAATAGAAAAAGGGAAAGCACACCCATAGGCATACTTTCCCATTCTGTTGTTGTGTCCGTGGGGACGTTTCATTATTTGATCATGTCAAGGAAATCCTGCTCTGTGAGCATCGGAATACCGAGTGACTTTCCCTTCGTATACTTACTTCCGGGCTTTTCACCTACAAGAACATAATTCGTGTTCCTGCTGACCGATGAGCCGCACTTGCCGCCGTTCATCTCGATAGCCGTCTTGATACCGCTTCGGGTGAAGTTCTGGAGCGTACCCGTCGGAACGATCGTCAGACCTGCAAGCGGGAGCTTCTTCGCAGCCGGTTTCGGAGCCGGCTTTTCGATGTCAAGCTCTTTCAGAAGGTTTCTCCACTCTTCAAGGTTGTTCTGATCGGCAAACCAGTTAACCAGATTGTCCTGCATGGTCTGTCCGAAATCAGAAAGCACCGTGAAATCAAAACCTGTCGTAACAGCTTCGGTAAAAGCATCCACATCTCCGTTGAAATACTCGGAGATCTGTCTGCCTGCCGTTCGTCCGATCGTAGGGATACCAAGTGCCGCGATCACTCTGTTAAGGGTGGTATGGCGGCTCTTTTCGATTGCTTCCCACATCTTGTTGAACGCCTGCTGTCCGAAGCCGTTGAGCCTGATAATATCCGCTTCATACTGCTTGAGCTGATAAATGCTCGCAAAGTCGTACAGGAAGGTTTCCTTCCAGAGCTTTTCCAGAATTGCTTCCGACAAACCTTCAATGTTCATGTAGTCCTTCTTGCAGAAGTGAGCCAGCGCACGGATTTTCTGTGCATCGCAGTTGGAATTGCCGCAGTACAGAAAATGACTGTTCTCCGTTTCAACAATCTGGAGTTTACCGCCGCAGGACGGACAAGTCTTGATAAGCTCATAAGTATTGCTCTGTGTCATGTTGGAGTCGATCTGAGGAATGATTTGGTTTGCTTTATAGACCTCGATCTGATCTCCGACACCGAACTTGAACATATCGAAATAGTCCACGTTAGGAATGAGCGCACGGCTGACCATTGTATGGTTGATCTCAACCGGATCGAAAACCGCCGTCATCGAAACAACGCCTGTTCTTGTGGTCTTGAAATCTATCCCACGAAAGGTTGTAGTATAGGTTTCATCGCTCCACTTGTAAGCCAGCATATTATTGTTGTGGTGGGATGTGCCGCCGAGAGACTTGCCGTATTCAATAAAGTCAAACTCAAAGATGAGTCCGTCAACCGGATACGGACAGTCCTCCGGTTTCATACTGTCAACAATGTGTTCCATTTCCGTTTTGGTGTGCTTTGCAGAAGCCGGAATATACAGGCTTTTGAGCTGGTGAACAGTCGTAAATCCGTTCTGATGGAGAAATGCCATCTGCTCGGTTTTCGTGCCAAACTCCATATCAGAGCCTTCGTTCATGGAAAAAGCAACAAACTGCAATTCCCTGATAACAGCGTTAGTGTCAAGCTGTCTGATAGACCCTGCCGCAATGTTACGGGGATGGCCGCAGGGCTTGCCCTTTTCGGTAAGCTCGTCCTTGATGCGGTTGAAATCCTTCCAACCGAGAACGCACTCACCACGAAGAACAAGCTTTCCATTGTAGGGAATCGTAAGCGGAACACCTGAAATCCGGTGCACCTGTTCGGTGACATCTTCACCGGCGGTACCGTTTCCTCTGGTGAGAGCCTTTTCAAGCCTGCCGTTATCGTACATCAACACGATAGTCAGACCGTCCAGCTTATAGGTAACGATAACCTCCTGCTCACCAACGAATTTCAGCAGGTCGGCTGAGTTTTTTGTTTTCGCCGCCGAAAGCATTGGTTCGCTGAAAGTTACCTTTTCAAAGCCGGAAAGCACCGTACCCTGAACCCTCTGTGTGGGACTTTCGCTCATAATGATACCGGTTTCTTTCTCCATCTGTTCAAGCTGTTCGTACAGTTCGTTGTACTCACGGTCGGACATAATAGGTGCGTCCAAATCGTAATAAGCGTGGTCGGCTTCCTTGAGCTTGCTGATAAGTTCTTTCATTTCGTTCATAATTGATGACCTCTTTCTTTGAAAATATAAAAAGAGAAAGTACACCCGAAGGCACACTTTCTCTTTGTTGTCGTTGTGTCCGTAAGGACGATTCATTCTCAATCTGTAATCATAGCCTTAACAAAAATCCGAAAATCCCAATTCTGTTAATTATACTGTAACAAAATCGGAGATTATCTATATTGTGTCGGATTGTTTGCCATTTGTCTCTGCATGACCGGCAAGCTGCCGGACCCGATTTAGTTTTGGAAAGTAATTATGTATCGGTTAGAATTATGTTACCAAAATGAAATGGGTGCGGAGGCTCTCCGCTGTCCGTAAGCGATTCTTCCGTCCCCGATGATCGGAGGACAGTATGTATTTTCAAATTGAGCGATATAGCGAACCGTCCGGTTGATGAGCCTGAAAAAATCGTAATCGCTCAGATTGATAAACGCCTTTCTGATGGACTGATAGCTTCCTGACTTGCAGTATGTTCCGCCGATCTTGGTATGTTGAGCAATGCCGACTCCGTTTTCTGCGGAAATGCACCACGGGTAACGGCGCACGGCACCGTTTTTGTCAACACCTGCACGGGCGATACGCAGCTTTGTCATTTGCGAATAACCGTTGTTGTCAGGCTGGCCGAAAATCTTGGTCTGCTCCAGTTCAAAGTTTTCCGTATGAGATGTCAAAGCATTGTAGAGCCAGTAAATATCCTCCGGCGTAACATTGACATATACCTTGACGGTATTATTGCCCGTACCGTTGGAATAATCGTACAGGACCACTCCGATATTAGAGTAAACCTTGCCGTTTCCGTCTACATCGGCATGTCCGTGAAGTTCGGCGTAGTTTCCCCAGAACGAGGGGTTGAGCTTGTCACGAAATTCGACAAGTCGCTTGTCAGTCTTGTACACAGCAATACTGTTACGAACATTGTTGATTTGATCTTCATTCATTATTGATACCTCTTTCTTAGATATTGTAAGACCAGCAATTTACGGGACGGTCAAAGTCCGCCCACGCCTTATCGCTGAGTCTCAGAATTTTGCTGATGTTTTCTTCAAGTGTCATCACGGCGATGGTATCCTTCTGATCTACTTCATAACCAATCTCGCAGGCTTTGAAATACACATCCGCAGCTGTTGCCGGAGAGCTGTTGCCAACCGTTACCGCAAATTGATCGATTATATTTGAGGCGACCTTCTTTGCAATGTTGACCTTTTTCAGCAGATTGCAGAAGCAGTTGAACGGATAGTTCAGCTTTATCCGGTCAAGCTCCTTCAGACGAGTTTTTGTCTTTTCCGTCTGAGCAAAAGCCAGCGACAGATTGGAGTTGAACTCCGTAATGCTCGCTTTGCCTTTGTGGTTCATGCTGATCTCACCTAAAATCGGCAGCTTGAAAAACCGTCCTCCGGGCATGATGCCAACGACAGCAGGGAAGAGATTAACACCTGAATGTCCTGTGTCGGAGGTCATGACAGCTATCGTCATCATGATCTCTGAAAAGGTCATGCCCTTCGACTTGAAGATAGCTTCGTAGTCGCTCATGGGCAGCTTGACAGAATATTCTGCGACTGATAAGCTGTGGTTCCACGCTCCGTGCAGAAATACACCGTCAAACTGAGAACTGATCTTTTCCGATGCGCTGTTGTAGATGTCAGGCTGCGGAACAATGCGGTAAGAATTTGCCATGAAAGCTGCCGCCTTGCCGTCCTGCACTCGCACCTTTGTCAGCTCACTGTTTCTGGCAGTTTGCAGACAGCGTGTAATAACATCAGCGAAATCCTCATGCGACAGGTCCATCAAGGCATATCCGCTTATTCTCGCACGTTCCAGCAGTGATGAAATAGCAATATCACGCAGATAAAGCTCACCGATCAGACTGCCCGTGATGTAGTATTGTGCTTCACGCTTTGCGGCTTCGGAGATACCTCCCTGCGGCGAAAACATATCCTGCACCTTCAGCTTCATCACCTTGATTTCTTCCTCCAGCCATTGTGCGTTATCCTCCCGTTCGTTCAGAAACGAAAGAAAATCCGTTTCCGAACGGCTTGAAAAGGATGCGCCGTCCATTTCGTAATCGTTGTTCATTTATAAACCTTCTTTCTATAATATTAAAAGCAGAGGTGATGAGCCTCTGCTTCTTTACAAGTGTTGCGTCTTAGTCCGTGAAATGCGGATTAAGACAAGCTATTTTTATTTGCTGCTGGTTATCGACATCGGCACTGGCGGAGGGAATGATGGTGCATTCCGCAGCCTCAACAACACTGCCAAGAACCATGTAACTCTGAGTCCAGTCTATCAGCTCTCGGACACCGCAGGAACCGTCTGTTATCATTCGTTCCTGACAAAAGGTGTGTATCTCCCTGATGACCTTTATCATCTCTGTAAGCTTTTCGTCATCGTCAAATCCGGTGATACCTGTAATGCGTTCTTTCAGATCTGCGTCAGTCGGCAGCTCAGTATCTTTCTTATACTGCATTCTGGAAATAACACTGTTGTTGATCTCACGACAGCCTTGATAGCCTGTGTTGGTCGTCACAACTATAACGCAGTCCGGATGCCTTTTGATGACCTCGCCGGTCGGCAAAGTCACCTGTTGGCAAGTGTCCAAAAGACTATTCAGTCCTGTAAGAACGCCGGGCCTTTCAATGATGGCAGGTTCCTGTATCTCACACAGCCACCCATATTTGATAGCCCTGACAAGATCGCTGTCAACATACTCATACTGCAAGCCGTTGTTGTCGGAATTTTCCGAAACGGCTCGTTCAATAATCATTCGCATTACATCATCACCCGTGATATTCTCCGGAGCTTCTTCGCCTGTCAGCTTGGAATAAGCGTAAGCCGCATCCATCTCGATATCCTGAAAACTCGGCAGTTCGCCCGTTGTTACAGTCGATCTGAGCTTCGGGAGTATCGTACCCGTAAAGTCGGTGATCTGCATATCGGGGTGACAGCAAATCGACACATAAGGCAGATGAAGTGCTGCCGCCATAGCTTTGGCAGCTTCGGTCTTACCGGTTCCGGCTTCACCTCGCAGCATAATGTTGCGAACGGGTCTTGACAGTTTTGATGTTACCATCTTGCAGGCACTTTCCAGATATTTCGGAACTATATACCATTCCGGTAATTCGGGTATCAGCGACTGTTCAAACTGCGTAAATTCACGGTCTTTGTCAAGGACATAATCCGTTGCAAATGTTTTTGTATTCACTGTTTCAGCAACTTTTGGCGATGCTGTCAGCACTGTAAAAGTACCGCCGATCACATCAGTCGGAGCATAAATGCCCTGCTGAAGTGCAAGCTCGGAAATCGGTGTAATATTTCCCGTGTTGGAAATGATGCAGAGATTTTCGCTGTTTATCCTTCTGTATGCATTGTCGCAAAGAATGAACATAGCTTCCTTTTCATTCGGATCGTTCTTGACTGCTTCAAGTGCCGAAATCAAATCAGGCTGAACATCACATACATCAGCGACTTTTTTGTAATTCTCTGCAAACTCCTCGTCTTCCAACAGCATCGGAAGCATAGCCATGATAAGTTCGGTGCCGTCATCGGCGTTTTTTCCTAACTTATATGGAGTTGGCGCTCCGTTGACACAGTTGCAGGCAAGGAATCGCTTGGTGTTGGATGAGAAGATAGCGACCTTTGTAGAACCGCTTTCCTGCACCTCAACAACGGTATTTTCCTTGCAGGTTCCGACAGCCGCCACACTGAAATTCCGTGAAGCAGTTGCATAGTAAAGAATTGCCTTGACAGTCGGATCGTGCATTGTAGCTGTTCCGTTGCCGTACTTGCTCAGGTGATCGTTCGTTTTCTCACCGCCGAGTCCTGTAACATTGAACTTCCAACTGTAGCTGTCAAAAAGCTTGTTCATTTCTGATACCCCTTTCTGACAGTGTTTTGTTAGATTCTTCATCTTCGTCTTCAATCATGAGTTCAAATGCTTTGATCGACTTTTCCAGCTTGATACCGTCATGGTCGGCAGCCTTCCATGAAGTCACCGACAGCATTGCCGCACAAAGCTGAATAACGAGCACAATAGCGTTGAATCCGATCAGATAAGCGATACACGATGCTATCGTAAATGCCATAGCCAACACGGAACAAAGTCTTTCAAGGCATATCCAGAGATACAGGAATGCCAGTTTCAATAGTTTCTTTCTGTACATTTTCAGGTTCCTTTCAAAAAAATAAGACCTATCCGACACTTCTTAATCTGTCAGATAAGTCTTTCTTGTTGTTCGGCATATCAGAACGGAAGATCCTCATCGCTGAGATTGTACTCTCCGTAATCGTCAGGCATTCCCTGATCCTGCGGCGGAGCATACTGCTGAGGCTGCTGATAGCTTCTGTTGTTCTGATACTGCACATTGCTTTGCGGTGCGTTGTACTGTTGATTTCCATTGCGGTTCTGGTACTGCGGCGCATTATTGGGTTGGTATTGCGGTGCGCCGTTTTGCTGATACTGATAAGAGCCATTGTTCTGCTGTGGTGCGCTGTTGTTGGACTGATACTGTGAAGTACCGTTTGCCTGCTGACCGTTCTGGTTCTGCTGTTCCTTCTTTTTGCCATCACCGACGGGAATGTAGTAAAAGGAACTGATAAGGCATTTGATAGATTCACCGGTCGAACCGTCCTTTTTCTGATACAGCTCGGTTGACAGGTCGCCTGTGATGCTGATGAGATGTGTGCCACCACTGAGAGGTATGAACCTCTCAGAGTAGGCACTTTTAACGATAGGTAAGTCTTTGAAGTTATCTCCAACTTTTCCCCCGCCCCACACCGTGCATGCGACTTTCATCGCACACGGCGTTCCATCGTAAATGTTCTTTTGTTAGATTAGTAAATCCTTCAAAAGTTTGTGTTACATTTCAGACTTTCATTTAATAGGTTCATTACCAACCATTTTTCTTAGCTTGTTTATCTTGCTGATTTGCTGTTTGTCAAGTTTCAGAGTGTGTAAGTATCTACTGATTGTTTCGGCTTGCGTTGCGTGGAGTAGCCTATGCACATCTTGATGTATTATAATCAAGTTTTGATAGTTGTCTTTTCCTCCCAACTTTTTAGGGAGTTTATGATGACAATGAATATCATCAATATCGAGGACAACTCCAAGCACTGCACACTTGCCATATTGAGCAGCGTATAAGGAGATTTTATTATCTGTAAATTCAATGCTGTCGGTGGATGTGTAGCTATATTGCAACTGCTCCATAACCCACAACACATATTCGTCAAATTTCAGATTTTTATGTATCTCTTGCCGCCCTTCAATTGTGTATTTACAGATACTCAACTTTTTGTACATAGGGTTTCTTGTTTGCACATATACTATTGGTACTAACGGATAGCCGTCCACAAATCGGAGTTGCTGGCTATCACCGTACCTTTTATGGATATGCTTGTTTCCCGTTATACCCTTTTTCTTAACTCGCCTTTTTAACCTGTTTGTTATTACCGTGCTTATTGCTCTTTGTATCTTTTTGCAGTCAATATTTATGTGAGTAGCATACTGATAGTAGTTTTGGACACCTTCTACCATTTGATTAAACTTGCAAATTTCCATTCCGGACTGCTTGTTATCCTTTGGCTTTTGGATTTTCTTGACTTGCTCTATGAGTTCGTCTGTTACTTTCTGTACTGCTTTATCTCTCATATGAGAGTGAACAACGTATTTGTTGCCCTTTTTGACTGCCTTGAGCTTAAAGCCTAAGTATTCAGAGTAGTGCTTTTTAAGGTTTATTACCTTACTTTTTTATTCTGGGCATCTCTAAAAACCCCTGTACAAAAGAGTCGTGAAACGGTAAAATAGAGACATGAGAAATATGCAGTTAGGGTTCTTTGATACAGAGAACAGATACGAAAGATTAACACAATTAGGAGATCCG
>Ga0256407_10002278_pt1 | contig 37167 bp, 34 predicted proteins | sample RumenRJG_04DNA_FD_193489 | JGI IMG/M metagenome (GOLD analysis project Ga0256407, IMG submission 193489) | Bovine rumen microbial communities from Lethbridge, Alberta, Canada - RJG_04 | ecosystem: Host-associated > Mammals > Digestive system > Stomach > Rumen | place: Canada: Alberta... | reverse complement strand
GTCGCAAATGTCTCACGTGCTTCGTTATGAATCACACAGCATCCGAGCACGCAAAGCAAGGTCATACATCCTGAACTTTCGAGAATTTCACATGGTAAACAATTAACAATTAATAATTAACAATTAACAATTTATATGTAATGAACAAAATGAATTTAGAGCCAGGTGTCAAATACCGTGGCACCGGCTGGATCAATGAGTATGGAGAATTTCAATTTCAGCCGGAACAGAAGGGCAGCAGGCCCAGCAACCTGAAGATCGTGCACCAGGATGGCGACTATGCCATCTATGAGAGTGCCCATCTGTGGCAGGTGAAGGTGAACTTGAAGAAGACGATGATTAACTCGTTGCAGTTGATGCAAATCTTCTCTTCTGCTTGCGGCATGCTCTACAAGTACATTAACAAGAACGTTTAATCATTATCACGAATTTGATATTGTAGTAGGGCAAAAATGGCAGACAACCTCGGCCCCAATGGCCTGGTTGTTTCTGCCGGAAAATGAGCAGGTCCAATACCTGCAAAAAATCGCACTTCGTGCGGAAAATCCATCCGGACCCAGATATGTTGTTATATGGTCAAGGCTAATTTTCTGCGTCAGCAATTTTCTGCTGCCATTGGGGCAGCACATTTTCCGGCAGTAGAGACAGGGCATTGAGCCCGCAGTCTCCTGCCATTTTCACCTTATAATTAAAAAGTTAAAGAAAACATCAAAAACCAAGAAAGTATGAAACTTGATTACTATAAGTCTGGCAAGAGCAGCGGGAAGCGAACGGCCGAGCTGGATTACGCGGGTCTGCTCAAAGTGCTCGAAGAGCCGAGGCTGCGTACCATCTGCGATGCATTTCGCGGCGGCGATGCCGAGGCAAAGAAAGGCTTGCCCTGCATTGCCTATATGGGCAGGTCGAAGACGGGTCAGCGCAAGGCCGACCTGATGGAGCCGACGGGGCTCGTGATGCTCGACATCGACCATTGCGAGAAGCCGCGCGAGTGCTTAGAACACGTGAAGGAACATCTAGGCGACCTGCAGCTTTTGGCGGCCCACATCACTCCGAGCGGCAAGGGGCTACGCCTCGTACTGCGTAATTTGTCGGACTACGATACCATCACGGACAACATCGTGGCGATGGCGAAGCAAATAGATGTTGGCGAATTTGGCGATATCGATACCGTCTGCAAGGACCTGAGCCGAATCTCTTTCCTTGTGCCTAAGGACGAATGGCTGCTGCTGAGCGAAGAACTCTTTGCCGATGCAGAGGTCTTTGTGAAGGAGGCAGGCAATTCCATCCTCACGGAAGGACAGGAGGGCATCAAGGCAAAGGATGGCGATGCTGTTCCTCCCGAGGACACCCACGACTACGACGGCTATCGTTACAACGGGCACCTCGTGACCGACATCATCGCCAAGTACTGCCAGAAGTACTGGCCGAAGACGGGACAGCCCGAAGTGGGCAAGCGCCATATGTTCTACAATCAGATGATTCTCGACTTCCGCAACATCGTCGATAATGACCCGAGGATACTTCATGCTCTGCTGCCTCGTTTCGGCAATTCAGCCGAAGAGACATGGAGCCAATGCAAGTCGATCTGCAGCCGCAACACCAAGACGCGACACTCGAAGGAGTTCTACTTCTTCCTGAAGGATAACGGATTTTATCAAACTCAAGTCGCTGATGAAGATGCAGAAGAGACCGAATCGGGTGACAACGACCCCTATGCAGAAGTGAAGGAACTGATTCAACGCATGCCGAAGCTGCCTCCCGTCTTTCGTGAATATGTGAATTCGGCACCCGAGTTCTTCAAGATCCCGATGGTTTTCGCCCTGTTGCCTGTTATGGGTACGCTGACAAGCTATCTGAGTGCCATCTATGCCGATGGCGAGCTGCATACCACTTCGTTCATCTCGATCATCTACGCACCCCCTTCGAGCGGCAAGTCGTTCGTGAAGCGAGTGGTTGATAAGTTGCTTGCCGACATCAAGGCACGCGACCTTGTAAGTTCAGCACGCGAAATGATATTCATGAACGTGGTGAATCGCAAGGGAAGCAACGAGAAATCTCCCGAAGACCCGAAGGTGACGATGCGCAACATGCCGCCTATCAACTCCCTGCCTGAGCTTCTTATCAAGATGCGCAATAACCAGGGCTACCACATGTTCACGTATTGTGAAGAGATGGACACCTGGAACAAGGGCTCGAAGGCACAAGGCGGCGACAAGAACGATATGTTCCGAATCGCATGGGACAACGGTACCTATGGCCAGGCATACAAATCGACGGGAACTTTCAAGGGCGAGGTGAACCTCTATTGGAACGTGCTCATCACAGGCACCATCAACCAGGTGCATCGCTACTTCAAGGACATAGAGAACGGCTTGATAACCCGATGCTCGTTCACCGACCTCGGCGACCAGCGATTTGCCGATATGCCTATCTTCAAGCGGCTCTCGGAGCGTGACCTGCAAGTGATTGACCGCTTCATGAAGCGCTGCGACGAGAACACCTATACGGCTCCGCTCGACTTCGACACCAATCGTCTCTACGACATCAAGGATGAGGAATTCGACCAGGAAGTGCCGTGGAAGTATGAGTTCAGGCCACGACAGATCTGCGACCTTAACTGGATCATCCCCGACCTTCAGAAGTGGCTGAAGGCGCAGAACAAGGATGCCAAGGCTGGCGTGAATGATGCATGTGACGTGTTCCGACGCCGATGTGCCGTGCGAGGCTTCCGACTGGCGCTACTCTGCTACGCCCTCTATCCTAAGGTGGGCGACCGAGAACAGAAGGTGATTCGTGACTTCGTGCTGTGGTTCATGGATTGCGACCTCTACAATATGTTGAAGCTATGGGGTACGCAGTACAACCAGATGATCAACGAGTCGGAAACTCCGAAGACGATTGCTCGACACAACAACATATTCGTGGAGCTTGGAGATGAGTTTACGAAACAGGACCTGATTGCCATAATCAATAAATATGGCAGCAAGACTCATCCTACGATGGCCATCTATCTATGGAAGAAGTCGGGACTGATCGAGAAGCTCTGCAAGGGACGGTATCGGAAGATAAAGAAGAAATAGTTAAGGTATTATTCTTTTTTTCATATTCTCAGAAGTTTCCCTCATTTAGGCCCTGTGAAGTGGCTGGAATTACTCACATTTTTAATGTTACATCTAAAAATCATCAACTATGAATAAAAAAGGTAAATTTATCGAAGTTGTCGGCATCCGCACCTATGAAGTGACGGAGGATGGCAGAACAGTAACCAAATGGGTAGTGAAGTATCTACTGGAGTTTGAATATCCACGCAAGGATGGCACTAACGGCAAGCAGCAGATTCTTGCCGAGGTCACTTATGACAAGAAACCCGAAGTGCAAGTAGGTCCCGTTGATGACCCGAACATCTACGAGATGCAGCTCTACTTCAAGGTGCATCGCGGCACAAGCAAAAAGGGCGAGCCTTTCATCGCCCAAGACATCATCCTTCAGAAGGCAAGCCAAAGCATCATTTGAATTCTTCATTAAGAAGGTGAAAATGGCAGACAACCTCGGCCCAATGGCCTGGTTGTTACTGCCGGAAAATGTGCAGGTCCAATACCTGCAGAAAATCGCACTTCGTGCGGAAAATCCATTCGGCCACAATTATTTTCTGCGAAGCATTTTTTCTGCTGCCATTGAGGCAGCTCATTTTCCGGCAGCAGAGACAGGGCATTGAGCCCGCAGTCTCCTGCCATTTTCACCTAAATATAATGATATGTTATGTTGGCAAACAATCCAATCAACCTTGTAGCCGATGGAAAGGTGCAGGAGTTCGACACGCTGCGCGACTTCTATTTGAGGGTATTGCAGTTTCTCCATTTAGACTTCCCGAAAGGTCATATCGACTACAAGGTCTTCCTACATGAACGCACTTTGCTGAGGGGTAAGCCCCTCAGTAAGTGTTGCAAGGACATCGAAAGAGGATGGGAGGAGTCGGAAGACTTCTGCATCAAAGTGGATTGGACATTGGAAGTTCAAACGCGAGTCAAGCTGACTGCCCTCATTCGCAAGATGTCGCGTCACACTACAGGCACTTATTTTGACCTTCGCCAGTTCGATGCCGCATGGAGCATCTTCTTCTAATCTATTAATAAAGAGTGACATCCCGTTTGGGGTGTCACTCTTTTTATCAACAAAATCAACTTTATCAACAATCAATTTTATCAATTTGTACTTCACAGCATCACCACAGCCTCACGATGGATGCCATCGACCTTGATGGTGAGCGGGGAGTCGAGACGAACGTGACGGACGAGGTCGGTCTCCTCGACGGCGGGAAGGGCGTTGAGCCGTGCCTCGTCGAAGAGGCCGTCGCCCTTGAAGGCATTGATGGTGAGATAGGAGACACCGAGCGAGGTGAGGTTCTGGAAGAAGTGGGTGCCCTGCGAGGGATCGACCTGGAAGTTGTCGAGACCTGCTTCGACGATGACGCGTGCGGCGGAGATATTGGGCCACTTGACGGGAATGCCCAACCAGGGGTCGGACGAGCCCCAGCGTCCCGGGCCGATGTAGATGCAATGACGGTCGTCGGCAAGCAGCTTGCGGTTGATCTGCTCGATGTGCTCGGCAATCGCGGGGTTCTGGCTGGCACTGTAGCCCTCGGACGTCTTGACATAGACGATGTCCTGCACGTCGGAAATGATGCCGTGGCCGATGGCGGCGTGCGAACGGAGCAGGCACTCGGCGTCGGGAATCTTGGTGAGGTCCTCGTCGAGCTTCATGTTGTTATCGACCATCGGACGAATCTGGAGCAGATAGAAGGTGCCCGTCTCGCTCGAGGTGAGATCGACGGCAAATTCGACTTCGACAGGACGGCGCATCTCCTCCTGTCCGTACTGCAGCACCTTCTGCATGAGTTCGGGGAGGGGGAAGAGCCCGTTGTGGAGCACTCCGGCAAAGCTGATGATCTTGCGGTTGCGGCCCTCGTAATAGCCGTCGTAGATGCACTGGTCCATCGGGTCGTAGGTCGAACAGACGGGCGGCAGCGTGCCATCGGCATCGGCTGCACGCACGGGCCACTTCTTGAGGTTGAAGCCATCGTCGGGCTTGAACTCGAGCGGCGGGATGTCGCCCGATTCGGTGACGGCGGGGATGTCGAGTGCGAGGAAGGTGCTCTGCGTGTCGCGCAGGGCAAACTCCATCTCACTCATCTGAAGCACGTTGGCGGGATGATAGGGGCTGACGCGCAAGGATGTGCCGCCATCGACAATGTACTTGCCGAGACCAAAGGCCAGCGAGACGGTGCCCTCCTCGGCCTTCTCGTCGTCGATGGGGTAGTAGTTGATGCTGCGTGCCACACCCGAGATGTGGGGATAGAAGCGCGTGCCATGCTGCTGACCGACAACCTCCTGCAGGATGACTGCCATCTTCTCCTGGTCGATGACGTTCTTGGTGGCTGTCATGTAGTCCTTCGACCCCTGATAGAACACCGAGGCATAGACCGCCTTGACGGCATCGGCGAGCATCGCCAGGCGCTGGTACTTGTCGCTGGAGCTCGGGATCATGTAGGTGGAATAGACACCGGCGAAGGGCTGGTAGTGCGAGTCTTCGAGCAGCGACGAGGATCGTGCTGCGATGGGGCCCTTGACCACTTCGAGGAAGGCTTCGAGGTCGCCGAGCAGACGCTGCGGCAGACGTCCGCGCAGGAAGGCTGCGAAGATCTCTTCGTCGGGCGCATTGCTCAGCGCAAGGGGATAGAGCTGGTTCTCGTCCATGAACTGGTCGAAGACGTCGGTGCAGAGCACGACAGTCTTGGGGATGCACACACGGGCCTGCTGCTGCAGTTCCTGCGTGGCTTCGTCGAATCGGACGTGGCTCAGGAAGCGTTCGGTGCGGAAGTCCTGCAGGTCGGGGTGCCGGCTCATGAGGTGGTCGAGGAAGGCGAGGCCGCGTCCCTTGCCGCCGAGCGAGCCATCGCCGATGCGTGCAAAGTTGGAATACTGGTCGAAGCGTCCGCGCTGGAACACGGCCACCACGCCCTGGTTCTTCATGCGACGATAGGCGACGATGGCCTCGAAGATCCACTGGCGGTGTGCCTCGACGTCCTGCAGACGGCCCCACGTGATGCGCTTGAGGAAGTCGGACACGGGGAAGAGGGCACGTGAACCCAGCCAGCGCGACACGTTGTTGCGCATGACGTGATACATCAGACTCTCCTTCGGGATGGAGAGGATGTTGTCCTGCAGGTCCTTCAGGTTGTGGACGTGGAGCTGCGTGTTGAACTCGGGCTGCCCGGGGAAGGTGGGGTCCTCGATGTTGAAGACGAGGTCGCCGAAGCCGAACGCATTGTGCACGATGTCGCGCAGATCAACGTCCATCTTCTTGGAGTTCTTGTCGATGAAGTAGTAGCCCTTGCGGTCGGCCTCCTCGAGGTTCTCGCTTTCGGCGCTGTCCATGATGAGGGGCATATAGGGGTCCTCGGCACGAATGGTGTCGAGCAGACGGAAGCCGGCGCGTGCGTCCTTCTCGTCATCGGTGGGATTGGCGCCCTGAACGGGATGGAGGGGGAAACGGCAGTCGGAGATGACGCCGAGGGTGTTGTCCTTGAACCGGCTGTAGAGGTCCCAGGCCTCGTCGAAGTTGCGGGCCAGCACAATCTTCGGACGACCACGCATGCGCAGCGTCTCGAGCGAGGCGTTGAGGGCTTCGGTGGCAAATTCGAGGCTCTGCTTGAGCACGAACTGATAGAGACTGGGGAGGATGGACGAATAGAAACGAATGTTGTCCTCGACCACCAGGATCATGCGCACACCAGCCTCGACGTCGTGCTCGAGGTTCATCTTGTCCTCGAGCAGCTTGATGATGGTGAGCAGCAGGTCGGTGTTGCCCAGCCAGCAGAACACGTATTCGAAGAGCGAGAGGTCGATGTCCTGCATGCGTGCCGTGATGCCATGGCTGAATGGGGTGAGCACGACGATGGGGATGTTGTTGTGCTCGAGCTTGATGGTCTTGGCAATCTCGAAGACATCCTCCTCCTGTGCATCGGCTGTGCGCGAAGGCATGACGATGACGAGGTCGATGTCGTTGGTCTCGATACGCTGCTCGGCCTCGTCGAGCGACGAAGCCTTGATGAAGCGGGGCGGGAAGCGAAGTCCCAGGCGGGCATATTCTGCAAAAATCTTTTCATCGACTCGGCCATCGTCTTCGAGCATGAAGGCATCGTAGGGATTGGCCACAATCAGCACGTTGCAGATGCGGCGCTGCATGAGTTCGGTGAAGTTGGTGTCTTGAAGTTGGAGCACAGGAGTGAGTTTTTTTTTTCGGAGTAATCGGAGTTTTCAGAGTATTCGGAGTACTCGGAGTATTCCGATAAATCTATCTAATAGCCGAGGTCATAGGGGGCATCGACGGCGGGGACGCCTTCGGACATCCAGCGGGGTGCGGGGGCGTCCTTGAGATAATGGTCGAAGAACTGCTTCATGCGGATGCACCAGTCCTTGCGGTTGGCCATGCGGACGGGCCAGTGGGGTTCGCCGGTGTAGTTGAGGAGCCAGGCGGGCTTGCCGAGGCGCTTGAGGGCCACGAACATCTCGATGCCCTGGTACCACGGCACGTGTCCGTCCTGGTCGTTGTGCATGATGAGGATGGGGGTGTTGACCTTGTCCATGCGGAGCAGCGAACTGTTTTCGGCATAGATCTCGGGATGTTCCCACATCGTGGTGCCGAGGCGGCTCTGGGTATGTTCGTACTGGAAACTGCGTGCCAGGCCGGAACCCCAGCGGATGCCGCCGTAGGCGCTGAACATGTTGACCACGGGAGCGCCGCTCTCGATGGCAGCAAAGCGATTGGTGCGCGTGGCGAGGTAGGCGCTCTGATAGCCACCCCAGCTGTGTCCGCAGGTGCCGATGTGACGGCTATCGACGAAGCCCAGGCTCTCCACCTTGTCAAGGCCCGAAAGGATGCAGTCGTAGGCTGATTCGCCGGGGTGTCCGTCGGTGTAGCGGATGTCGGGCACGAAGATGAGATAGCCGTCGCTGGTGAAGGTGTGGAAGTCGCAGATCGAGCGCTGAGGCGCGGGCATGCGGTAGTCGAAGAGCGTCTCGCTGTTGCGCTCGTAGTAGTAGACGATGAGCGGATACTTCCGGTTGGGGTCGAAGTTGGCAGGCTTGAAGAGGATGCCTTCGAGGGCGATGCCCTTGTAGCTGGTCCACTGGATGGGTTCGGCCGTTCCCCAGAGGAAAGGCTCCTGCTGGGCTTCGAGGTTGGTTAGACGGACGGTCTGGCGGAAGGCGAAGTTTCGGGCGTTGAGGTCGGTGCGACGCACGTCGGGAAAATGTTCGAAGGTGCTTTCGGTCCAGAGGATGACGGGTGCGTCCTTGGCCTTGGTGGGCAGGGTGCCGAGCATGAAGCTGCCACTGTGGAGGGCAAGGGGCCTGGCGGGACGCTGGAAGGTGGTGCTGAAGTAGCCCGTGCCTTTGGACGTCTCGTCGAAGGTGCGCAGCATCTGTATTTCCTTGGGCTGGAGGCCATCGCGTTCCTTCTCCTCGTCGAGGCGCAGCAGACGGTACTGGCGCTTCTGCTCACGTCCGTCGAGCGTCAGTCGGGTTGGCACGCCGCCCTTGGCAGGGATGCTCCAGATGTCGTAGCGATCGTAGAGGAGCAGCGTCTCGTCGTCGTTGAGCCAGCCTGCTGCACCATAAGGCTCGGGGTAGTCGGGGTGGTCGTCCTCCTCGTCCCAGCCGGCGAAGGTCTGGGGCGTGGTGATGCGCCGACGCAGGCCCGTGGCCAGTTCGATGGTGTACCAGCAACTGTCGGTGAGGTTATATCCGTAGGCGTAGTGGCCCAAGGGGGAGATGCGGTAGGTGGTGTAGTCGGCCTGGGCGACAGGGCGACGTTCGCCCGTGGTGACATCGACGATGGCGTAGTCGCGACGCGTCATACCTTCCCACATCGAACTGAGCGAGTAGGGCTTCGAGTTGGAGAGCAGACCGTAGCGGCCGTTGGCATCGTGGTCGCCTGCAAGGGTAGGATAGAGGCTGTCGGCAAGCTGGACGATACGTCCGTCGGCAAGATGACAGACGGCCATGAAGGTGCGCTTGCTTTCGGAGTCCTTCTGATAGGACTGCACGGTGTATTGCACGGGTTCGTCCCAGCTCCAGATCTGTACATCGGGACGGTCGCGCCTGAGGGTAAGGGTGTCGGCCTGACGGGGAGCAGCAGCGGTGCCGAAGAAGAGGCGGCTGCCGTCCTTCGAGAAGTTGAGCTTGCCGTTGGGGCTCAGCACGAAGCCCTGGGGGAAGGCGTCGTTGATGCTGTCGGAAAGTTGGCGTACATCGCCATCGGTGGTGGCCATCCAGAGCTGGCGACCAGTGCCCTTCGGCTGCTTCTTGTCGGTAGTGCCCCAGAGGAAGGCGAGCTTCGTACCGTCTTCGCTGAGGGTGATGCCTTCGGGCTTCTGTCCGAAGCCTTCCTTGATGAGGAAGGGTTCGAGGGGTTCGAAAGGTTTGAGGGGTTTGGCACCCTTCTTCTTCACATTGGTGCTTGGCAGGGCGAGCATATAGAGACGGCAGGTGTCGGGCTTGCCAGACTGGAGCGTAGTGAAATAGAGCGTCTGCCCTTTCTTCGAAAATCCGTAACTATCAACGTGTTCGAACGTTTTTGCAACCGAGCTGTCGGCGATGAGGCGCACATAGAGCGTGCTGTCCTTGGCTTTGAGCTGATAGGCCAGCCAATCGGCCTGGTCGGCAATCTTATAGTTGCGCAGCGAGTCGATGCGTTCGGCGGTACGGGTTGCCAGATTATAGATGAAAAGCGTGTCGAGCGGCGTGTTCTTGTCCTTCTTCGCCTTGTCGTCGCCAGCGTTCTGTTCCTTCAAGGCACGGGCGTTGCTCACGGCTTCGGTCTCGTGCGTCTTGACGAGGAGATATCTGGACGACTGGGTGAACGAGAAGCCGTTGATGGGGAAGAAGGTCTCGATCTGCCGGCCCTGTGCATCGAACAGCAGGGCGGTGGCATCGCCGGGATAATCCTTGACCTTGGCGGTCTTGTCGCCATCGCCGCGCCAGGGTTCGTGCACGATGAGGCTGTACTGGCCATCGTTGGTGATGGCACGGTGGGTGATGCGCTGCCACTCCATGATGTCGTCGATGGTGAGTGCACGCTTCTGGGCGGAAAGGGGCAGCACAGCGATGATCAACATCGCTGTGGCGAGGAGATAATTAAGAAATGCTTTTCGAATCATAGTTACCATTATATGTGGGTGCAAAGATAACGATTTTTGTGCAAATGACAAAAAAAGCACGCGGAAATTTGCATTTTCTACGAAAAGTTCCTATCTTTGCAGAAATTTATACGAACACTATGGCAACAGAATACATTACACTCAGCCGTGCCGATGGAATGACAAAGAACAATACTCCATTTGCACAATTCAAGATTGCGAACGAGAAGGAGACCATCAACCTTGCTGTGTGGGACTGCAGTCCCAAGATGGGTCCGCAGGTGGGACAACTCGTGTACTTCATGAATATCCAGGACCGCAACGGCAAGAAGTCGGCCAATGCCAACGATATGCGTGTCGGACAACTTGCGGGTGAATCACATCCCTTGTACCATCTGATTCCAAGGCCCACGAAGCGCTCGGACTGGGACGCTTGCCTCGAGAATCTGCTCGGTTTCTGCAGCGACGAGAAGCTGAAGCCCATCATCACCGAATGGGGAGGCAAGCTCTACGACAAGTACGACAAATGGCCTGCCGCTTCGGGTATGCACCACGCTTTTCCCGGAGGGTTGGCAACGCATACCTATCAGATGCTCCATATGCTTGAAGGTCTTTATCCCTGCCTGCCTTATCCGATCAAGATCGAGCGCTGCATCCTTGCCATTCTCTTCCACGACTACGGCAAACTGCGCGAATACAACCAGGCTGGCGAGACGCAGGAGGACATGTACCTGCTGGGACATATCTACATCTCGGCCTACACCTTGCAGCATGTGCTTGAGAAGGCAGGCATCGAACAGGAGGAGGTGAAGTGCCTCATCCACTGCGTGCTGGCGCATCATGGCGAGAAGGAATTCGGATCGCCCGTGGTTCCCTGTCTGCAGGAGGCTGTGGTCATCAATATGCTCGACAACCTTTCAGCCAAGACCGATAGCCTCGAAGGGACGGGCGAGAATGAGTATTGCCCCGCCCTCGGCACGCATGCCATAAAGAAATAACGACCTTCTTCCCTGATCCTTGTCACACACAAGATAAACGGCTGCTCCATCTGGGGCAGCCGTCGTTATATAAATGAGTAGTTTCTGAGTAGAGAAGAATATATTTTAGTTTTTTAGGGATATTTAGGGATATTAGGGGATATTTGGGGATGTTAAGGGACGTTACTTTGTTTCCGTTCGGTCACGTCCGAGAGAAGCGCCTGTAGAGAATAGACCCAAGAAACATTTGTCCCTTAAAATCCCTTAGAATCCCTAAGAATCTCTTAGAATCCCTTAAAATACGCCCTGTGCCATCATAGCTTTGGCGACCTTCATGAAGCCAGCCACGTTGGCACCCTTGACGTAGTTGATGTAGCCATCGGGTTCCGTTCCATACTTCACGCAGTTAGCATGGATGGTCTCCATAATGGTGTGCAGACGGGCATCAACCTCCTCCTTGGTCCAAGAGAGACGCTCAGAGTTCTGTGACATCTCGAGGCCGGATACCGATACGCCACCGGCGTTGGCAGCCTTGCCTGGAGAGTAAAGGATCTTTGCCTGCTGGAAGACCTTGATGGCTTCGGGAGTAGAAGGCATGTTGGCACCCTCGGATACGGCGATGACACCGTTGGCAACGAGCGCCTTGGCAGCCTCCTCGTTGATCTCGTTCTGGGTAGCAGATGGCAGAGCGATGTCGGCCTTCTCAAACCATGGCTTCTTGCCCTCGACATACTTGGCTGTTGGATACTGCTCAACATACTCCTTGATACGGCCGCGCTGTACCTGCTTGAGGTCGAAGATGTAGTCGAGCTTCTCGCGATCGATTCCATCGGGATCGTAGATGTAACCATCGGAATCGGACATAGTGAGCACCTTGCCACCCAACTGGAGTACCTTCTCGGCTGTGTACTGTGCCACGTTGCCTGCACCAGAGATGAGGACGGTCTTGCCCTTAAGCTCGAGACCACGGGTCTTCAGCATCTCGCAGAGGAAGTAAACGTTGCCGTAACCAGTAGCCTCGGGACGGATGAGAGAGCCGCCAAACTCGAGACCCTTGCCGGTGAGTACGCCCTGGAACTGATGGGTATATTTCTTGTAAGCGCCGAACATGTAGCCTACCTCACGACCACCTACGCCGATGTCGCCTGCAGGAACGTCGAGATCTGGACCAATGTGACGGGTGAGCTCAAGCATGAAAGCCTGGCAGAAACGCATCACCTCAGCGTTGGACTTGCCACGGGGAGAGAAATCAGAGCCACCCTTGGCACCACCCATAGGAAGGGTTGTGAGCGAGTTCTTGAAGGTCTGCTCGAAGGCAAGGAACTTCAGGATACCGAGGTTCACCGACTTGTGGAAACGAATACCACCCTTGTAGGGGCCAATGGCGTTGTTGTGCTGCACGCGGTAACCCATGTTGGTCTGGATGTTGCCCTTGTCGTCCATCCAGGTGACGCGGAACTGATAGATGCGATCGGGGATGCAGAGACGCTCGATCAGGTTTACCTTGTCAAACTCGGGGTGCTTGTTGTAGGCCTCCTCGATGGTGGAAAGAACTTCTTCTACGGCCTGATGGTACTCAGGCTCGTTAGGAAATCTGCGTTTCAGATCCTCAAGAACTTTTTTAGAATCCATAGACTTTGATAAATTTACAGTTTATAATACAATACCTTTAATAATTGAATTGTCATTTTGCTCTTTTGCGGTGCAAAGATAAAGCATATTTTCATTTGCTCCAAATTTTTCGCGCAAAAAATCGTTCAAATGCCGAAAAAAGTTGATTTTTGTTCAAAAAATCGCAAAAACGTGGCTTTTTGTAATCTTTAGTTGCTTCATTTCATGAGAAGAAAACTGCATATAATATGCAAAAACCGCAACTCCAATGCGGGAGTTGCGGTCGAAAATGCGAATATTTATGCAATGGGCTTATTTCACAACCTTCTTGCCATCGACGATGCAGATGCCTTTGGCGTTGTTGACGCGCTGGCCAAGCATGTTGTAGGTGATGCCTGTGGCAGTTGGAGCGACCTCAACGCTTTCGATGCTTACGATATCCTGAGGAGCAGCGGGAGCGCCGAAGCCACCACGCAGGTTGGCAACACGGAGTTCATAGGTGCCTTCTTCCTCCATGGTGTAGCTGGTGGCGTTGGCATCGAGAATTGCAACGATAGCGCCGTCCTTCACGATAGCATAAGCCGGTGCACCTTCTACAGAAGCCCAGATGAGGGTTTCGCCATCGGTGAAGAAGTCGACAGCGTCGAACTGTGCTGTATACTGCTCGGGCTTCCAGTCACCGAAGATGTTGTCGGTGGTGAGGGCAGCAGCCTCCTCGGCGGTGAGGACGGTCTCGTACTCACGATTGCCGGTGTTGTGGGTGAAGTTGACAACATTCGAAGCAGGAGTGGTCACGTTGCCCTCGGCATCGGTGGTGTTGTACTCCTTGAAGCAGTAGGCGGCAATGTTCATACCTGCGGTGGTCCAACGGCTTGCAGCAAGCGAGTTGTCGAGCACCTTGGTGTTGATCCAGTAGCAGGTCGATTCGCCACCCCACGAACGTGCAAAGGTGAACTGCTTGCATTCGCTCTTGACAGTGCAGTCGAGGAATACATAGCCATAGTTCTTGCGTGCATCGGTCGAGGCGGTGCAGTTGGGCGCTGCAACGACGTCATCACCGTTGCCTGGATCGACGGTGCGGCTCTCGTTGACGAGGGCTACACGATTATAGACCACGTTGCCATCGCCGCAGAGGTAATCGACGGTGCCGTGAATCTCGGAATCCTCCCAGTAGCGGTTGCTTGCGCGGTTGCTGTAGTAGGTGTCCTGGTAAGAGAGCATGCGGACGTTCTTCTGGATGGTGTTGGCACCCTTGTCCTGCAGGCAGACTGCACGACCTGCGCTGCCCGACTTGTAGTATTCGAGGGCATTCTGGATGGTGAGGTCCTGCAGATAGAGGTTGTCGGAAGTGTTGAGCAGGGTAGCGGTGGTGCCGATGCCTTCGTTCTCGACAGCGGGAGCGTTGACGAGGATGGTGCCTTCCATCGATTCGCCGATGATCGAGATGTTGTTGCCCGAAATTTGGGTCAATACGAGTTCGCCGAGGTCATACTTGCCGTTGGGCAGGAAGATCTTGGCATTGCCGGTAGCATTGGCCGAAGCCAGGGCAATGAGGAAGCTGTTGGCATCGTTGGCAGGGATGCAGTAGTAGCCGGTAGCTTCGTCGTACTGTACGAAGTCAACCACGTTATAGACGGTCACCTTGTGGATGTAGGTGGTGCCGCCGAAGGTGATGGTGAGGACGTCGGCCTTGTCGCTGTCGTACTGGAAGGTGGCTTCAGCGCCATCGTTCTCGACCTGTACGGGGAAGGTGGCAACGGTCTCGCCAGCCTCGTTGGTGACGGTAGCCTCGGCGCCTTCAGCCGAATAGCGGCAGTTGCCGACGCTGACGATGGCCTTGCCGGCTACGGCGATGGAGAGGCTGTTGCCTGCACCGAACGACCAGCCGTGCTGTGAGTCGTGGAATGAACCACCGTTGTTCCAGATGGCCTCGTGGTCCTCGATGTAGAAGTTCACCTTGTTGAGCTCGTAGATGTAGCGCGAGGTGTTGGTGGGCACTTCGATTTCGGTAGCCTTGGCATAGAGATTGAGGTTCTCCTGAACGGAAACGCCTTCGGCAATCTTCACTGCACTCGACTGTGTGGAGTTGAACCAGCCACGGAACTTGTAGCCTTCGGCCACGGTGACGTTCTCGGCACCATAGGCAAACTTCAGGGCAGAGCCGCCTTCAACCTCTTCCTCACCGATGATGGTCTTGCCATCGACGTCGTAGTAGCGAACGGTGCAGATGGGGATGAGTTCGCAAGCTTCGGCATAGAGGAATGGGCAGTAGGCACCCAGATTGAGGGTGAGGGTAGTGGGCTCCTCGCTGTTGTAGGTCCAGGTGACGAAGTGGTCGAAGCTGGTGCCTGAGTCACAACCTGCGGCACGGGTGTCGAGGGTAACCAGGGTGTTGCCTTCGGCATCAGCCACGGTAGCCTGGTTGCTGTATCCGCAACCGCCTACGGTGAACTTGACCGGGCCGTCAACGGGAACGGTAACCACAGCGTTCGAATAGCCATGCTGTGCGTCGTGCCAGGTGCCGGTGATGGAAACGCCTTCGGGCAGACCTGTCTCGGGAGCGAGGACGGTGTATGGGTCGGAGCGGAAGTCAACCTTGAAGTCGGTGAATGCGCGGCCTTCCTCCGTGCCGCTCACGGTGCCGTTGATGCGGATGTTGCCGATCGACATCTTCTTGTTGTTGGCCACATTCGAGATGTAGAAGCGCAGCTTGAAGGTACGGCAGCCCTCGGCAGTGATGGCCTCGTCGTGGGTGAGGGGAGCCACGTCAATGTTGACGTTGTTGTTGCGAAGGATCTGATTCTTGGGGTCGGAATAGGCTACGATTTCGCTCTCAACTTCGTCGCAGACATACGACCAGGAGAAATAGGCATTGTCGGTACCCTGCTTTACAGCATCGAACTGAACGTTGGAAGGAGTAAAGGTCAGGCCCTTTTTCATTTTCACGGTATATTCAACCATGTCGGTCTCGACGCATCCGGCATCGCCCGTCGATGGCTGATAGGTAGCCAAAGTGCCACCTCCATTGCTGGTGGCATCGTAGGTGCTTACGTTGAGGTCGGTACCTACCTTGAGGCTGGTTTCGAGCACAGCGTTCTCGATTTCGGCCGAAAGGGTGGCTGAGTTTTCGTTACCCACAGTCCAGGTGGCTGTGCCGGCAACGCCATCCCATGTCTGGGCACCAGCGGTGGCTGCCACAAACAGTGCAAAAACTGAAGTTAGAATCTTCTTCATAGGCTTAAAGATTAAGTGTGATTAGAAATATGGTGTTAAAAAATAGTGTTCGTGCTTTTGGAGGGAGATCTGAAAAGAACTGTGCCCATAGATGCGGCAAAATTATAAAAGAAAATTCAAAAATGCAAATATTTTTACACATTTTTAAATATATAATGAAAAAAAGGGGGTAAAATTGTTCAACTTATCATTTTTTTTACTATTTTTGTCCCCGAAAACATTGAGAATAAGCATCGATGAAAACCTATACACTACAAATTGCATGAAAAAGGACAAGCCTAAGAATCAGAATATATTTCAATCGGTAGCCGACCGATTGTCACGTTTCTTTGGGAAAGAAGCCCCCACCGAGCCGGAATCGACACCGACACCTGCCGCTCCTTCCGAGCCTGTCGAGCCGAAGCAGGAAGAGCCATCGGACAAAGGAGCAGAGGCGCCAGGTGTTGAATCCGAAGCTCCGTCCAAGCGCGTGAGAGTGCGTCGCAGTAGGGTAAAGGTCAGCCGACCAAAGTCCCGAACGGCAGAAAAAAAGGAGAAGGCCGAGGAGACGACTTCGATCTACGAACTGCCGTCTGACAAGGTAGGTCCGGCCATCCGTGAATTTGTCCTCGCACATCTCTCCGACGAGAGTCTCAGCGTCGAAACGATGGCTGCGCAACTCAAGGTGAGCCGTACGAACCTTTATACGATTGTGCATCGCGAATTCAGCGTCACGCCCGCCGATTACATCCTCGACCTTCGTCTGAAGAAAGCCGAGACCTTGCTGAAGGAGGGGTTGAAGGTGCGCGATGTGGCCATGAAGTGCGGCTTTGCCGATCCGAAATATTTCAGCAAGGTTTTCAAGAAATACTACGGCATTCTGCCAAGCACTTTCAGCGCTAAGTAGAATTGCCCGACTTATTTAATCATTACGAATATGTTAGATATTTTTCCATCGTTGATCTCCAAGGCGCTCAGCATTCCCGAGCCGCAGGTCAAGGCTACCCTCGACCTGCTTGAATCAGGTTGTACCATACCGTTCATTAGCCGTTATCGCAAGGAGGCGACCGGTTCGCTCGACGAAGTGCAGATTGCTGCCATTTACGACCAATACGAGAAACTGGGTGAATTGCAGAAGCGCAAGGTTACCATACTCTCCACAATCGAAGAGCAGGGCAAACTGACCGATGTCCTCCATCATCGCATCGACAACTGCTGGAATTCCACCGAGCTCGAGGATATCTATCTGCCCTATAAGCCAAAGCGCAGGACACGTGCCATGGTGGCACGCGAAAAGGGTCTGGAGCCTTTGGCACAGTTCCTGTTGTCGCAGGCCGGTGACCTCAAGCAGCGTCCTGCCACGCAGGGGGATGTCGAGTTCGAATGTGCACAATATGTCAATGCCGAGAAAGGTGTGGCCAATGCCGACGAAGCCCTCAAGGGGGCACAGGACATCATCGCCGAGATGGTGGCCGAGGACGAACAGTCACGCAATACCGTTAGACGCAATTTCCAGTTCGATGCCGTCATCTCCTCGAAGCGTGTGAAGAGTACGAAGGCCTTGAGCGAAGCCGAGGAATTGGCTGCCCAGAAGTTCCGCGATTACTTCGACTGGAGCGAACCCTTGAAGCGTTGTGCCAGCCATCGTCTGCTGGCCATGCGTCGTGGCGAAGCCGAGGGCGTGCTGCGTCTGTCGATTGCTGGCAACGAAGGCCTTTGCATCGACCGGCTCTGTCGCCAATATGTGAAGAGCAGTCGTTCGGCAGCATCCCCTCTCGTTGCCGATGCCATCGCCGACAGCTTCAAGCGTCTGCTGGGCCCAGGCATCGAGACGGAGTTCATGCAGAGTGCCAAGGAGAAGGCCGACCAGGAGGCTATTCTCATTTTCGTGCGCAATCTCGAACAACTCCTGATGTCGGCGCCTTTGGGACAGAAGCGTGTACTCGCCCTCGACCCCGGTTTCCGTACGGGTTGCAAACTGGTCATCCTCGATCGCGAAGGCAATCTCCTGCATCATGACGTCATCTATCCTCATCCGCCGAAAAGCCAGTTCATCGACGCGATGAACAAGGTGGAGGATCTGGTCAGGAAATACAAGATCGAAGCCATCTCGATAGGCAATGGCACGGCTTCGCGCGAAACGGAGGAATTTGTCAAGGGCCTCGACTTGCAGGGCGCTCAGGTCTTTGTGGTCAGCGAGGATGGCGCGTCAATCTATTCGGCCAGCAAGGTTGCCCGTGAGGAATTCCCCGACGAGGATGTCACCGTGCGAGGTGCCGTCTCGATCGGACGACGACTGATGGACCCGCTTGCCGAACTTGTCAAGATCGATCCCAATTCCATCGGTGTGGGACAATATCAGAAGGATGTCGATCAGAAGGAGCTCAAGAAGAGTCTCGACCAGACCGTGGAGAACTGTGTGAACAAGGTGGGCGTGAATGTCAATACGGCATCCAAGCATCTGCTGACCTATATCTCAGGTCTTGGCCCGCTGTTGGCTCAGAATATCGTGGATTATCGTGCCAAGCATGGTGCGTTCCATAATAGACGAGAGTTGATGGATGTCCCACGCATGGGTCCGAAGGCTTTCGAGCAGTCGGCAGGCTTCCTGCGCATTGCTGGTGGTGACAATCCGCTCGACAATTCGGCAGTGCATCCCGAGCGTTATGCCATCGTCGAGAAGATGGCGAGCGATCTGGGTTGTCACGTCAATGACCTCATCGGTCCCGAGGGCAAGGCTTTGCGCGAAAAAATCGACCTCAAGCGATATGTCACCGCTGCGGCCGATGGTTCGGGTGTAGGTTTGCCTACGCTGGAAGATATTATGAAGGAACTTGACAAACCGGGTCGTGACCCGCGACAGCAGCTCGAGGAATTCTCGTTCTCCAGCGAAGTGAAGACGCTCGAGGATGTGCAGGTGGGTATGGTCCTTCCTGGCATCGTGACCAACATCACCAATTTCGGCGCTTTCGTCGATATCGGTGTGCATACACAGGGTTTGGTGCACGTTTCGGAGCTGGCCGACAAATATGTCAAAGACCCCAACACCGTCGTCTCCCTGCATCAGCACGTCAAGGTGCGTGTCAAGGATGTCGATCTGCGTCGAGGTCGTCTGTCGTTGTCGATGAAGAATCTGTGATCTCAGGGCATCGGGCCGCAGCCTTTACGGTACAGGGTCGTAGCCCGAGCCGCCCCAGGGATGGCAGCGGCAGATGCGCTTGATGCCGAGCCATGTGCCTTTCAGGGCACCGTATTTCTGGATGGCTTCGAGCGTATATTGCGAGCAGGTCGGGGTGAACCGGCATGCAGGCGGTGTGAGCGGAGAGATGAATCGCTGATAGAAGCGGATGAGTGAGATGAGAATGAATTTCATGATGGCTGGTTTTTCGCAGCTTCGAGGATGGCGTGCTGCAGTTTGCCGATGGCTTTACCCATCAGTTTGTAGGTATGCTCGAATGTGATGAACTTGTTGTCAACATAGAGGAATGCCACTTCAATCGTTTGCCCGGTCTTTTCCAGGGCGGCGTGGAGTGGCAGTTTCTGTGTGCGATAAGCCTCGCGGGTGAGACGCTTCACGTGATTGCGATCGACGGCATGCTTGAAGCGCTTCTTGGGAGCCACGGTCATGATGGCGCATTGTCCCTGCTTCTCAGGGTCGGGCAGGTTTTCGGCATCAGCCTTCTTGATCAGATACACCACCCTGTAAGGAAAGACCACGAAAGTACGTCCATTGGCGAACAGTTCGTCAATGGATTCTCTCAGATACAGTCTTTCGCGCTTGGGTAATGTAAATTGTTTCATCGGAATCTGACTCTTCAGATGGGATTAAGCAATGGCTGGCCAAGCCATAGGTTACTGGTTGAAAATACGATCCGTGTGGCCTTTAATCCTGGTCGCTGAGGTACTTCTGCAAGACGCTGGCCATCGATGGAAGTTCGGGCGTGGGGCCCTTGGCATCGATGCGGAGGCCGTGTTCCTCGGCAGCCTTGGCAGTCAGTGGGCCGAAGAGGCCGATGCGCTGATCGCCCTGCTGGTAGTCGGGCATGTTCTCGTAGAGTGACTGGATGCCCGAGGGTGTGAAGAACACCAGCATGTCGTACGAGGAAATCTCCTCCGAGGTGATCTCCATGCTCACCGTGCGATACATCACTGCTGGAGTAACCTTGAGTTTTGCCTTCGTGAAGGCAGGAATCTCGTCCTTGTGAACCTCTGCAACGGGCATCAGGAACTTCTCGGTGTTGTGCTTCTTCATCACCAGTGCCAGGTCTTCGATCTTGCCCGACTTGGAGTGATGCACCTTGCGCTTGCGGAAGACGATGAACTTCTGCAGGTAAAGGGCTACTGCCTCGGTCTGGCAGAAGTACTGCATCTCCTCGTTGGGCTTGGCGCGAAGTTCCTCGGCAAGTTTGAAGAAATGGTCAATCGCCGTCTTCGAGGTGAAGACGATGGCCGTGAAGTTGGGGATACTGATTTTCTGTGTCCGGAACTCTTTCGGGCTGAGCGATTCGATGCGGATCAACGGCTTGAACGTAAGCGTTACGCCGAACTTGCGCTGAATGTCGAAGTAGGGTGACTTGTCTGAGGTAGGATAGGGTTGTGAAACCAGAATATTCTTGATGTCCATTATACTTGCAGTGAGGAAAATTTAACCCAAATGACCCACAGGGGTGCAATTTCGAGCGTGCAAAGATATAGAATTATCAGTAATAATGAGCTAAAACCGTCGTAAAAAATCTTAATTCCACTAAAAATAAAGGAAAATTGTGACAAAATGAAGACCGCGAAAAGCAAAACAAGTGCTATTTGTGATGGTATCCATCCTGCAATCAGCCCTATGAAGAGGAGCATCGCCAGGGGAGCCAGCACGACGAATGCGGCCTGATAACTGCGGTTCATGATGGTGCGCTTTTCCTTTATGCCAAGCAGGTAGCAGAACCAGTTGAACAGCACGCCTTGCAGCACATACCATATCGGCAGCAATGACATGCACAGGGCAATTTGTGCCAATGTCGGTGAAGAGATGGCAAAAAGGTGTTCGGCAGGCGCAGGGTCGGTGAGGCAGAAGAGCGTCAGACCAAAGAACAGGAACATCTGCAGCAGCATCAGCGGCTTGAGCCAGGGGTAGATGACAACTACCGATTCGAAGGTGCGTGCATTGCGCGTGTCGGTGATCCATGCCAGCTGGTGTCGCATCACGCTCTTGTCGCGGCAGGCGAGAATGTCGATGGAAAGGAACAACAGGATGAGCACCACCAGCACAGCATTGTCCTCGAGCCGCAACTGGGCCCAGGACAGCGATGAGGCCGCCGATGCCGCCCCTTCCACGAAATGTATGTCGTACGGATTGAAGATCATTGGGGCAGTATCTGGAAGGTGGCTTCCACAGGATAGTGATCGGAGAGTTTCACGTCCTTGCGTACCCTTGAATGGAGTGCGCGGAAGTGCTTGCTGTGCAACAGGTGGTCGATGCGGAACCAGAAGTGGTGTGCCCTGTAGGTGATGCCTGGGCCGACGCCCGTCTCCTGCCAAGTGTCGTAGAGGCCCACTTGACGCAGCGATTGATAGCAGTAGCTGATGGGCGTGTCGTTCATGTCGCCACAGATGAGCAAGGGCATGTCATCGGGATGCTGGTCGAGCAGCACCTGCCTGAGCATCGCCGATTCAGTCGAACGCAGGCGGTAGGCTTGTGCCAGTGCTCGCATCATGCCGGTTCGGATGCGGTCGAGCGAGTCGGGTTCGAACTTCTCGATCATCTCGTCGTAGAGGATGCGGTCCTTCGGGTCGATCATGTTGCTGCGCAGATGCATATTGACCAGTCCCATCGTCCGCCCTCTGACATCCAGTTGGTAATACATGGCCGAGAAGTAGCCTTTCTTCCGCTTGTCGATGCGTATGGCCTTGCGTATCGGGTGCTTCGAGAAGACGGCTATTCCGAGCGCCTTGCGCTGGTCGTTGGGCATGAAGTCGTAGTAGGGGTAGAGATCCTTCAGTTCGCCGCGCAGTTCCTGTTCGGTATGTCCACCGGGTTTCAGCGTGAAGCCATACTCTTGCAGGCAGACGATGTCGGCTCCCGACTTCCTGACAATGTCAATCACGGGAATGTGCTCCTTGATGCGCGAAAGGTGTGTCTGCCCCATGATGTTCGTATTGAACGAGAAGACGCGCAGGGTGTCCACTTTGATCTCTTCGCCCTCGTCGGTCTGCGTCAGAGGCTCTGGACCGCCCTTGAAGTGCAGCGGACAGTAGCGCCAGGCAGGTATGGAAACGATGGCAAGCGTGGCCAGAAGCACCAGCAGACTGTGCCAGCGGCGGAAGAGCAGCAGCACAAGGAACCACACCAGGGCAAGGACTAGTATTACACCAAAGGCGATGCCAAGGAACGATGGCAGCACCCAGATGGTGGGATTGATATAGTCGCTGAAAGCCGAAGCAATGAGGATAAGGCACAAGACAAACGTCAGCATTGCCATAACGGACCTGAATGCCCATTTGAAAATGCTGCCCAGAAGGCTACCGCCCTTCTTCGGCTTTTTGCCTTGTTTCTTGTTGTTAGTTTTCGCCAAAATATTTCCTTAATTCGGCGCGAAGATACGCCTTTTTTCCACAATGAGCAAAAAAATGAGGTATTTTCTGCTGAAAAGTTTGGAAAAGACGGGAAAAATGCTTTTCTTTGCACCATAAATGGCAATTCAAGAATCATCCCCAATCCTTTTTGGGGGACAAATACACCACACAATGACACACGTTAAGCACACCCTCTTCACCTTCCTTGCCCTCTTTTTTGTGGCATTCTTCTGCCAGCAGCCGACAGTCAGCGGCCAACCGCTTACCGACACAAGCCGCAGCACGCATGCCGTTATGTCGAACCTCCCGATTGGAGCCACACAGTGGACCGGTGGCTTCTGGGGCGACCGCTTCGGCGTGTACAGCAGCACGTCGCTGCTTTCGATGTGGCAGACCTGGAACAACCCTGCCGTCTCGCATGGCTTCCGCAATTTCGAGATTGCTGCCGGCGACGATGTCCCTGCCGACGATCATGAGCACTGGGGACCTCCTTTCCACGATGGCGATATGTACAAGTGGCTTGAAGGCGTGGCCGCCGTTTATGCCGTCACCCGCGATCCGGAACTTGACCGCCTGATGGACCATTTCATCGACCGTGTAGCCCGAGCACAGCGCGAGGATGGCTACATCCATACGCCCGTCATCATCGACGAAATGAATCGTGGCGTCGATAGCCACGCAGTGAAGAAACAGCAGACCATCATCGGCACCGCCGTAGGAAAGGAGGACGAGAAGGGGGCCTTTGCCAATCGTCTCAACTTCGAGACCTACAACCTGGGCCACCTCATGATGGCCGCCATCGTCCACAAGCGTGCCACGGGAAAGACCACGCTCTTCAATTGCGCTGTCAAGGCCACCGACTTCCTCGTCAACTTCTACGAGACGGCTTCTGCCGAACTCGCCCGCTGTGCCATCTGCCCCAGTCACTACATGGGTGTGGTTGAGATGTGGCGTGAGACGGGAAATCCGCGTTATCTCGATCTTGCCCAGCAGCTTATCCAGATTCGTAGCCTTGTCAAGAACGGCACCGACGACAATCAGGATCGTGAGCCTTTCGACCAGCAGTACGAGGCCATGGGACATGCCGTACGTTCCACCTATCTCTATGCCGGCGTGGCCGACATCATCGCCGAGACGGGCAATGAGCAGTATATGCGTAACCTCACCAGCATCTGGCAGGACCTCACTTATCGCAAGATGTACATCACCGGTGGTTGCGGTGCTCTCTACGACGGCACTTCTCCCGATGGCACCAACTACACGCCCGACTCCATCCAGAAGGTGCACCAGTCGTTCGGTCGTCCCTATCAGTTGCCCAATTCCACAGCCCACAACGAGACCTGTGCACAGATTGGCAATATGCTCTTCAACTGGCGTATGATGGAGATCACGGGCGAGGCCAAGTATGCCGACGTGGCCGAACTCTGTATGCTCAACTCCATCCTCTCAGGCATTTCGCTCGATGGTCGTCGCTATTTCTACACCAATCCGCTCCGCATTTCTGCCGACCTGCCGTACACCCTGCGCTGGCCCAAGGAACGCAAGGAATATATCTCCTGCTTCTGCTGTCCTCCCAACACCCTGCGCACTGTCAGCGAGGCACAGAACTATGCCTTCTCGGTGAGCACGCCAGGGCAGGCTCCTTCGCTCACGTTGCAGTTCTATGGCGAGGCCAAGACCACAGCAAATATTCCGGGCATCGGCGAAGTACGTCTCACCGAGACCACCCAATATCCCTGGGATGGCCGTGTCGCTGTCACCATCGATGAACTCCCCAAGAAGGCCAGAGGCAAGGCGTGGACCCTTCGTTTCCGCCTTCCCGACTGGTGCGAGCGAGCCACCATCGACATCAATGGTGCACCTCTTCAAATATTGCATCGTTCGAGCACCTATGCCGAAGTCAGACGCGTCTGGAAGAAGGGCGATGTCGTCGAATGGAACATGACGATGCCTGTTCGCCTCATGGAGGCCAATCCTTTGGTCGAGGAGGTCCGCAATCAGGTGGCCATCAAGCGTGGTCCCATCGTCTATTGTCTCGAGAGTGCCGACCTGCCGCAAGGCATCCGTATCGACGATGTGCTTATCCCCGCCGATATCCAGTTGGAACCTGTAATGATCGAGATTGATGGCCATCCTGTGATGGCACTCGAAGGCGTTGCCGCGCTTGCCGACGAGGCTTCATGGCAGGGCCAGCTCTATCGCGAGATAGGTCGTGCAGGCCGTGAACTTCCCATTCGTCTCATCCCTTATTATGCATGGGGCAATCGAGGCAAGGGCGAAATGTCCGTCTGGCTCCCGCTTTTGCGATAGCACTTCCTTAACTATGTCAAAAATGGTAGTTAAGGAACCGCTATCGGCGATACAACTTCCTTAACTATGCCAAAAATGGTGGTTAAGGAACCACTATCGGCGATACTGCTTCCTTAAATATGTTAAAAATTGAGTTAAGGAAGTAGTATCGCTTGTTTATTTAAAATAATAATTGTATATTTGCGCCAACTAATCATCGTACAAATATGGCAAGCAATAGGATAATTGGCCGTGAATATGAGCAGAAAATCATCAAGAACTATCTTGATAGCGGCAAGGCAGAACTTGTGGCCGTCTATGGGCGCCGTCGAATTGGTAAGACATTTCTGGTGAAAAGCATTTTCGACAATCATTTCGACTTTGCATTTACAGGTCTGTTTAACGTCCCTCGTGTAGTCGTGTTATCACAGTTTCAGAAGCGTCTTGAGGAGTATTCCGGGCAGGAAGTGAAGCGATTGAAGGATTGGTTCGAGGCATTTGATGCCTTGCGCAATTACTTGGATACTCTTCAGAAGGATAGGATAGTGGTATTTCTAGACGAGATACCTTGGATGGATACACCTAAAAGCAACTTCCTTGCTGCTTTCAGCCAGTTTTGGAACGACTGGGCCTCGATGAAGAGCAATCTGAAACTCTTTGTTTGTGGCTCGGCCACTACTTGGATGCTTTCGAAATTCATAGGCGACAAAGGAGGTATCTATGGCAGAGTATGTCGTTCGATATGGCTTGCTCCCTTTTCGCTGAAGGAGACAGAATTGTTTTTGCGCGAGATTAAGGGCATCGAAATGACGCGCCACCAGTTGATTAAGACCTATATGGTGCTGGGAGGAATTCCTTATTATCTTGACATGCTGGTACGCGATGTGCCTCTCGATGTCTGCTTCGATGAACTGTTTTTCAAACAGGGTGCGCCACTTCGACAGGAGTTTGATTTCCTTTTCCGTTCACTTTTCAACGAGTCAAAGGTTTATAGGGGAGTAGTGGGATTGTTGGCCACAAAACTAAAAGGCCTGACACGACAAGAGATTCTCGAAGGTTTAAGGCTGAAAGAAGGAGGATTGCTGACAGAAGTGCTCGACAATTTGATCAAATGCGATTTCATACGCAAATATACCGCTATCGGCAAAACTGATCGCGAAGCATTATATCAACTCACCGACCTCTTCTCGTTGTTCCATATCAAGTACGTAGAGGATCACAGCGGTCAGGATGAGCATCTTTGGAGCAAACTTGTAGGCAAGGGTCAGATGACTGCCTGGAGTGGCTATGCATTCGAACAGGTATGCTTACATCATATTTCTCAAATTAAGCGTGCTCTCGGAATCGATGGCATCATCTCCAATGTTCATTCATGGTCTTGTCGTCCTTTTATTGACAAGAATGGCACGTCTTGGAAAGGTGGACAGATAGACTTGCTCATCGACCGGGCCGATGAAGTCATTAATCTCTGTGAAGTTAAGTATGCGGCCGACAAGTACGAAATAACCTCCGACTATGAAGAGCGTCTGAGAAATCGAGCTTCTTTGTTCCGAAATGTTACACGTACAAAGAAGTCCATCTGTCATACTTTTATCACCACTTACGGAGTGGCTCGCAATCTCCATAGCGGAATCGTGCAATCGGAGGTGACGATGGACGATTTGTTCCAATGATTATGAGAACTTCAATCTCAGACTATTCAGCACGACGCTGACGCTCGAAGCTGCCATTAGGGCACTTGCGAGAGTAGGGGTGATCTGGAAGGGAATGCCGAAGGCGTAGGGGAGACCTGCTGCCAGGGGGATGCAGACGATGTTGTAGATGAAGGCCCAGAAGAGGTTCTGCCGGATCATCGACACCGTGCGTCGGCTCAGTCGGATGGCTTCGGGGATGGCACGAAGGTCGTCGCCCATCAGCGTCACTTGCGCCACGTCCATCGCCACGTCTGTGCCCCGTCCGATGGCGATGCTCACATCGGCAAGGGCCAGGGCCTGCGTGTCGTTGATGCCGTCGCCCACCATAGCCACCCGTTTGCCTTCGCCTTGCAGGCTACGGACGAGATTCTCCTTGTCCTGCGGCAGCACCTTGCTCTGATAATGACGTATGCCTGCCTTTTCGGCCCAATAGCGGGCAGCCTCGTCCTTGTCGCCGCTCATCATATGGACTTCCACACCATTTTGCTGCAATTCCTCCATAGCCTCGCGTGCATGGGGCTTCAATGTCTCACGCACTTCGAGGTCGAGATTGTCGGCCTTGGTGAAATCCACTTCTTGGTTGGGGATGGTCAGCGTGCCCGTCTTGTCGGTGACGAGCACATCCACCTTGCGCAGGTTCTCGAGGGCGGCAGCGTCCTTCACGAGAATCTGTTTCTCTGCGGCCTTGCCTATACCCACCATCAGCGCAGTCGGTGTGGCCAGTCCCATGGCACAGGGACAGGCAATGACGAGTACCGAAACCGCCGAAAGTATGGCTTGTGGCAAATGGGTATTGCCGCCCACCAAATACCACACAAGGAAGGTTATCAGTGCGATGCTCGTCACCACAGGCACAAAGATGAGTGCTGCCCGATCGACGATACGCTGCACGGGCGCTTTCGAGCCTTGTGCCTCCTGGACCATGCGGATGATATGTGCCAAAGCCGTCTCTTCTCCAATCTGTCGGGCTCGCATCGTGAACTTCCCCTGGCTGGGAATGGTGCCAGCCAAAACCTTCGAGCCTTTTCGTTTTTCGGCAGGCGTGGGTTCGCCTGTGATCATGCTTTCATCCACATAGGCGGCATCGGCGGTCATGAAACTCTCGGCTTCGACTACATCACCATCCACGGGCACCTTTTCGCCAGGTCGCACTTCGAGCAGATCGCCCTTCTCGATGGTCGAAATGGGAACTTCGCGCACGATGGCAGGCTCGATGATGTTGCCGGCTGCATCGCGCTTGGCCTTCTTCTCGACGATATGTGCGGTCTTGGGTGCCATGCCCATCAGCTGGCGGATGGAACTTGCCGTACCGTCTTTCGCCTTCTCTTCGAGCAAACGTCCGGTGAGCACAAAGGTGAGAATCATCACCGAAGCGTCGAAGTAGGTATGCCATTCGATGCCCCGGCTGCTCCAAACTGCTTCGCCGAAAAATGTGTTGAACGCGCTGAAAACGAAGGCAATGCCCGTCGAGAGCGCTACGAGTGTGTCCATGCCCGCAGCTCCATGGCGAATCTGTTTCCATGCATTGCGGTAGAAGGTCCTTCCGCAGATCACCATGCAAAGCAGTGCCAGCACGAGCGCAACGATATTGTTCGAAAGGAGGGACCCTGTGTCAATCCATCGCATCGAGAAGCACATCACCAGCACGGTCAGCACCCAGGCCAAAAGCGTCTTGCGAAGCAGTGCCTTGCGCTCTCGTTGTTCAATCTCTGCAACGTTCCGATCCTCCTCGATGACGAGATCGTAGCCGATGTCGTTCACCTCGCGTTTCATCTCTTCGAGCGTGATCACTTCGGGGTCGAACTCCACCAGCGCCGTGCGTCCGGCCAATGACACCGAGCAGCTCTCGATGCCTTTCAGACCCGAGAGATGCTGCTCGACGCGTGCCGAACAGGCCGAACATGCCAGTCCGATGACTGGAATCGTCTTCTTCATATTATAAGATCATCTCGAACCTTCCGAGATCATCCACAGCATCCTTCATCTGTTCGGGGCTAACCTTGGCTTCGTCAAATTCGACAGCCACATTGCATGCCTCGTGGTCAGCCTTGGCAGCCTCCACACCAGCAAGCGCCTTGAGCGCATCTTCCACCTTGGCTTCACATTTCGTGCACTTCATTCCTTCAACGGTAAATACTTGCTTTGTCATAATATCTCAATTAACAATTAATAATTAACAATGATGCGGTTACTCATTAACAATAAAGTGCCGCAAAGATAGCGATTTTTCAGCGAATTTCGCCCCAACTTGCCGAAAAAACACCTTTTTCGACGAAAAACATCATTTTTTTCTCCTCTCGATGTCACATTTTCCTCCTTTCTTACGTTATATAGGCGAAAACGGCTGTTTCCCGATTGCCGGCAATCGGACAAAGAAAGTATTTATTTCATCATTTAATAAAAAATATTATGGAAGATGTTTTAGTTCCTATTCTGGTCCCTCTGATCACGTTCTCTATGCCAGTGCTTCTCTGTTGGGTGTATTATCGTAATGAGATGCACACGACCTCACAACGCACCGAAATCGTGAAGGCGGTCATCGAGAAGAATCCCGACCTCGACGTCGAGGCATTGCTGCAGAAGATGAACCCCAAGCAGAAGCTGCTCAAGGAGAAACTGCTCTCGCGTCTCCTCTGGGGCTGCATCACGGGCTTCATCGGCCTGGGATTGCTGATAGGCTCCGTCTTTGCCTGCTATGCAGGAGGATGGGAAGGCGACGAGATCAACTTCATGTGGATCACTGGCGCCATCTCGCTGGCCATCGGCATCGCCTTTATGATTACCTATTATGTGGGCCGAAAGATGCTTGCCAAGGAGATGGAGGCCGAAACCCGTAATATGGAGCAGAAGTGAATTGCGAGCAGTTCATAGCACTTGTCTCGACCGAACAGGAATCGTTGCGACGGTTCCTGTTGGCCCTCTGCGTCGGTAATCGCGACGATGCGGACGATATCGCGCAGGAGGCCCTCATCAAGGCCTACCTGGCACGGGACAAGATTCGCAATGACGAGAAGTTGGGTGCGTGGCTCTATCGCATTGCCTACAACACCTTCCTCGACCACCAGCGCAGCCTGCGTACCCATGCGGAAATCGAAGAGGCCGACACGCTCGTGTCAGATACTGCCACCGATGCCGGCTTCGAATACCAGGAACTCTACAGTGCGCTGCGAACCCTTCCCCCGAAGGAGCGAACAGCCATCCTGCTGTTTTACCTCAAGGGATATAATGTGCGTGAGATTGCCGACATCGTACACAGCACCGAAGCTGCCGTGCGTCAGCAGCTCTCTCGCGGACGCGAACAACTTAAAAACAAATTGAAGCAATGAACCAGGAACCCAATCTCGAGGAGTTGTTCTCCAACTATCATCCCACGCTCTCCGACAGCGATGCCTTCATGCAGGCTCTGTCGCGCCGTCTCGATGCCGTGCAGTATGTCGAGCGCTATCAGGCTGCCCAGGCTGCTCGCTATCGTCGCTACATCGTCATTGCCCTCCTGGTGGGCCTGGTGCTTGGCGGCGTGTCGCTTGCCGTCTTCCTTTTCCTGGCTCCTTCGGCGCAGTTCTTCACGTTCCGCGTCCAGTCCGATGTTCTCCTGCTCATCAAGGAGAACAGTCGTCTCATCGCCTTGCTCATCCTCTCCCTGCTGGTCAGCGCAGCCCTCTTCTTCATCTTCCGTTCCATATCGGAGATCAGTTATTTTCGCGAACGCGAACAACGTCTGTCTTCCACCTCATCCCCAGCCCGCCTTCGTTCGACCCCGGACTGCTGATATGCCGATGCCAAGTCTTCAGTCGCAGCCATCTTTGGCCGCCCTTGGCTGCCCCGCGTCCCCGTCTCGTCCCTCTCTTTCCGCCCTTCCCTCGTGTCCTCGTCGCGGCCGTCTTTGGCCGCCCTTCGTCCCCTTTCCCCGCGTTCTCGTCGCGGCCATCGATGGCCGCTCCTCTCTTTCTCTCGTCCCCTTTCCTCGTGTCCTCGTTGCGGCCGTCTTTGCCCGCCTTTCGTCCCTAGGCGCGACACATCTGCGCGCCCCTTTCCACCCTTGTCGCCCTTTCGCTCCCTTGTCGCCATTACCCAGCCAAAAAATCGCAAAAACATTTGGAACCCACCAGAAATCCCCCTACCTTTGCACCGTCAAAACATGACAACAAGTAATTCTATTCACTATAAAAAAATAAAAACAACATTATGAAAAAGATCGCATTAGTATTGGCATGGTTCTGCTGCCTCGCAGCAATGGCACAAGCTGGAATCGCAAAGTATTGTATGAGTTATTCCGATTTCGTCAACGGAAACTGGATACCCGTCGAAGAGCTGACACAGGGACGCACCCTTCAGGCGTGCCAGCTGAAGAGCCTGGATAACCACTACTATTTCAGGACTGGCGACAAGACCGCCGACAAGGTGCTGAAGAAGGAAGCCTTTGCCGTAATGTACGGCGACCAGCTGTTCGTCAACTGTCGTAACCTCCGCAACAACGGCATCAGCCTCGACGTCACTGGTTACACCCAGGCCGTTCGCTACGACCAGGACAAGGTTTGTGTGATGGCCTACAAGATTGACGACGCTTCCTTCCTGCTCGGTTTGGGTCTCGAGATCGCCAGCGTATGTGTCGACAACAAGGCCGCTAAGGTCGGTCTTGGTGCAGCCGCCATCGGAACTATGATTAGCAATGAGTTCCTGAGCAAGACCGTCTGCTACCTCGTCGACAACGATGCCGACCCGAAGGGCAAGATTGCCGTAACGCGAATGAATGACCAGTATATGGAAAATCTCCTCTGCGACGATGCTCCATTGCTCGAGCAATACAACGCCATCCACAACAAGCGCAGCCGCCAGTCCTCGGCCAATGTGCTCCCCATCCTGATGGAGAAGGGCCTCGTCACCTCCTTCGCAACGAATTGATCCCCATTCATCCCTTTTTCCCTCAAAAAAAGGAGCGGTTCCCTTCATCAGGAATCGCCCCTTTTTTTCGTCCCCCTTGTTCTCGTCCCCTTTTGTTTTCGTCCCCTTTTCGCCCCTTTTGTTCTCGTCCCCTTTTCGCCCCTTTTGTTCTCGTCCCCTTTCCGTCCCTTTTGTCCTCGTCGCGGCCATGTTTGGCCGCCTCCCCGCGTTTCCTCGCGTTTCGTCGCGGCCGTCTTTGGCCGCCTTTCCTCCCCTCGGCGCGACAAATCCTCGCCCCCGTCTCCCCATCTGTCGCCCTTTCGCCCCCTTGTCGCTATCACCCGGCCAAAAAATCGCAAAAACATTTGGAACCCTCGAAAAAACCCCGTACCTTTGCACCGTCAAAATCAAGGAAACGACCCCCTGATGAGACAAGACTTCAGATATAAACAAACAAAAATCAATAATTAAAACAACTCAAAAAAACAACAATCATTATGAAAAAGTTATTCTTTGCAGCAGCCATCATGATGGCATCCGTAGTATCAGCATTCGCTCAGCACGAGGCAGGTGATATCACTCTTCAGGCCCGTGTGGGTATGATTGGTTCCGACTTCAACAACACCAGCGACACCAAGGCACGCGTAGGCCTCGTCATCGGTCCCGAAATGGAATACTTCCTCACCAACCGCTTCAGCCTTGGCGCAGGCGTCCTCTACAGCCAGCAGGGTGCCGAGCAGGACAAGGTGGACGTCACCTACGAGTTAGATTACGTCAATGTGCCCCTCACCGCCAACTTCTACGTAGTCAAGGGCCTCGCCCTTCGTGCAGGTCTGCAGCCAGGATTCAAGGTTGCTTCGAAGATCAAGTTCAATGATGTCGAGAAGGATATGGACGACGCAGTGAAAGGTTTCGACCTCGCCCTCCCCATCGGCCTGTCCTACGAATATCGTCACTTCGTGATCGACGCCCGCTACACCTTCGGTCTCACCGAGATTTTCGACAAGGACGAGATCGATCTCGACAGCAAGAACCTCACGTTCCAGCTCTCCCTCGCCTACAAGTTCAAGCTCAAGTAATATCCAAATCATATAGCTACCATCAGGTGCTATGCATTCGGGTCCTCCATCCCGTCTGCATGGCACTTTTCTTCATGAATGTTTCAAAAACATTCGTCTATTGAAATAACTGGGGCATCACCTTTGGTAATTCCAGAAATATTCCTTATGTTTGCACTCGTTTTAAAAAATCTTTTTCTTACGACCTCCAGACCGTCGTCGTGCAGGGCAGTAACGTGCATCTCATCCTCTGCAATGGCGCCAGGCTTCGCCTCACCGGCGGACTGAAGCTGGTGGGCGACAACACCAAGCTCTACCTCGGCACCGATAACACGCTCTACTATCCGAGCTCCACGATGACTATCGGCTTCTTCCGCGCATACTTTCAGGAGATGGGTATCCGTTTGATGGAAGAGGCAGTATGGATGATGCCTGGTTCACCCTCGATGGCCGCAAGCTGATGCAGACTCCTGTTGCGAAGGGCATCTATTATATCCGTGGCGGCAGGAAAGTGATGATCAAATAAGAAAACGGGACCCCCTCAATCCCCCTGCTTAGGGGGAGGACTGGCGGGTCCCGATTTTTATTATCACGAATTATCGAATATTATAAGAAGGTGAAAGAGTCCCTCACGCCGACTGGCGATAGCCGCCGATTTGGGCAGCGTGGTTGATATGGAGTTCCTTCACAGCGTCGCTGTCGTCGAAGTGGGTTGCAATATCGACGAACTTGTGGCCGACATAGAGACTTGCGGAGAAAAGGATCACTGTTGCGAAAAATGCGATTGCGTACATAGTTGTATATTTTTTAATTGTTAATATTATCGTTTTGTTTGTCACATCAGGAGTCGTTTCCTTGATTTTGACACCGCAAAGGTAGGGCCTTTTCTGCACCCGTGCAAGTTTTTTTTCATATTTCTGATGGGGATGTGGCGACAGAGCTTTGAATGGGCGACAAGCACGCCCGGAGCCTTCTGGATTTGTCGTTCCGATTAGGTATTATTGGGCTTGGTAGCCCCTTGTTTCGGAAATTTTATCATTTTTTGTTATTTAAATTTGGAGATTATGAAAAAAAAGTCTTATCTTTGCGCCACTATTTTAGTGAATAGCAAATTGTATGTGTAATTAATTATTAAGGCTTTTGACAGGCTCATCCGTGAGGACCAGCCTGCTTTTTCTTGTAATTTTATGGCTGTGGCAAATGTAATAAATGTGGGCTAAAATTTGGCAGTGTCGTCGAAAAGCCGTATCTTTGCAGCGCTAATGGCCTTATTATCCCGCCAGCACATACGCAACCCCTGCCAACAAATACACATAGCCCCAACCTGCCATGCCACAAGACAGACCCGTCCCGCAATACCCATCCCACCGTCCGCGTTATAAAGGCCACGACTACTACGAGCGCGGCATCTACCTCATCACCATCGTCATCGCCCATCGCGATCCCCTCTTCGGCTCCCTCAATATGGACCCCGTCCATCCTGGCGTCGACCTCACCCCGCTGGGCCGGGCGGTGGAGGAGGAGTGGGTAGCCACTCCCTCCATACAGGCCGAGCACGGCCGCAGCGTAAAGAACCTGGGGCATATCGTGATGCCCGACCATTTCCATGGCGTCCTCTTTGTTGAGGAGCGCATGGACGTGAGCGTGGGGGAGGTGATACGCGGGTTCAAGATGGCTTGTGCCCGGCGTTGGCATGAGTTGACGGGCACGCCATCGATGGCGTGGACACCAACAAAAGACGGCCGCCCCCTCAGCTCAATGTCCCGCTCCCAACGCGCGCGCTACTATGCCTCGCTCCCTCGCAACCAGCAGCCGCTGTTCGATGATAACTACGACGACTCGGTGCTGTACGCACCGAACCAGCTGGAGGCTATGCTGGCGTATGTGCATGACAACCCGCGGCGGGCCATCCTGAAGGCGCGCGTGCCGCAGTTCATGCAGAGCTGCCTGTGCCTCACCATCGCAGGCGTGCGCTCCTCGGCCTTCGGCAACTTCCTCCTGCTGCGCAGGCCGCTGAAGGCGCAGGTGTTCTGCCATCGTATGGCACGTATGGGGCAGCTCACCCTCGAAGAGCGCCTCGCGAATGGCTACACCGCCCTCCCTTATCCGCCCGACATGCGCAGCAAGGTTCGTTACATCGACACCCAGGCGTGGCAGCGCGATCGCGAGGCCTGGATCAAGGCTGCCCAGAACGACACCGTCCTGTCACCCCCGGCATCTCCCCCGGCGAGCGCTTCTTCGCCTGTGCCGAAGGCTCCCTCCTCATCCTCGCCCCTTGGGCGGAGGATCTTGACGCCATGCCTAGACAGTTTGGTGGTGATTACGACCGTTTCCACAACATGAACCTCCTCGCCGAGCAGATCTGCGCGATGGACATCGCTCGCACCGAACTGTCGTTCAGGGTGATTGGGTGAGCTTTACCCCTCATACCCCTCCTTCATCCCCTCAATCTCCTCCATGATCCTCCTTCGGAAGTCCTCGGGCGCGAGGACGGAGAGCTTGCGGCCATGGCTGAGGATGGCGTACATGAGGTCGTCGGTGGGATAGCAGCGGAGGGTGAAGAGCGTGGGATCGGAAGGGTCCTGGCGCTGGGAGGCGTGGAGGGGCTTGGTGAGGAGGTAGTTGACTTCGGTGCCTGTGGCGCGCAGACGGACGAGGGGCACCTTGCCTGTGCCGGTGTAGATGCCGAAGCAGTTGGCGAAGAACTCGGCAGCATCGAAGTCCTTGGGTGGGGTGAACGGATCGTCAGGGAGCAACGTCATGGCACTCTCGAAGCGGTCGAGGGCGAAGGTCTTGAGCTGCTGTTCGTCGTTCTTCTGGGCGAGAAGGTACCAGCGGCCTTCGTAGAACTTGAGGGCGTAGGGGCGCAGATGGCAGGGATATGCCTCGGCATCGAAGCGATGGTAGGTGGCGTGGAGGCAGCAATGGCTGTGGAGGGCATCGACGATGGTCTTGTAGTACTGCATGCCCTGGGGCGCAGCCTCGATGAGGACACGGTCGCGCACGTCCTGTGCCTCGTAGATGAGCTGGCCGATGGAGAAGCTTGAGATGAGCCAGTCGGTGAGGTGCGCCTTGTCGTCGTCCATGGTCTCGATGTACCATCGGTAGCCGTTCCTGCGGTTGCAGGAGATGATGACGCCGAGGATGTCCTGGATGGAGTTGAGTCGGTCGTGGAACGTGCGTTTGGGCAGGGGTGCGCCGTCGCTGAGGGCGGTTTCCTGCTGCCAGTATTGGTCGATCTGGTCGAAGGTCAGCTCGCGATGCTCCTTGAGCAGGCTGACGAACCAGAGGCAGCTGCGCAGCTTGTGATTCTCTACTATTGTTGACATTGGTTGTCTGCAATTTTCACCTTACTTTAAGTGTTATCTTGTCTGGCATTTTCACCTTACTTTGATACGTGTTATTCTTGTGAAAATGGATTGGAGACGATGGGCTTCAATAGCCCGTCTCTCAATCCGGAAAATGTGCTGCCTCAATGGCAGCAGAAAATTGCTAACGCAGAAAATATTTATTCGTCCTTATTAGGCTTTGGACCCGTTTATTTTTTGCACGAAGTGCGATTTTCTGCAGGTATTGGACCTGCACATTTTCCGGCAGCAACAACCAGGCCATTGGGCCGAGGTTGTCTGCCATTTTCTCCTTACTTTTAATAACTAGAGACTTGATAAATCAGAAAGCGTGGATGGTATTATTCTCGAAATGATAGCGCTCGACTTGTGCTTTGGGATATGTGCCGAAATTTGCGATAATAGCATAAGGGAATTGCGTCCCACACATATATCCGAAAGTTTGCATCTGTTCTCTATCACCAATATCGGCAATAGACTTGCACTCTATAATCACGTTTCCTTCAGGGCGAAAGACAACCATATCCATTTGAATGGATGATTTGAGCTGTTGCCCATCAAATACAGGATGATGGTTATACTCTTTGATCACATTGTATCCTTTCTTAAGAAGTGTCTTATACAATGCTTCTTGATAAACATATTCTACCATTGCAGGACCAAGTGTTTTATGAACATAATGGATACATCCTATTATGTCGTAGCAAGATTCTTTATATTTCTGTCGAATGTCATCCGGCAGTATTTGACGTGAAAGTAGCATACTGTAATGAATTATTAAATGTTATTGTATTTGTTTGTAGATTGGTGTATCACCTTACTTTGATACTCGTTATTTTGAGAAAATGGCAGGAGACGGCGGGCCAATGCCCTGTCTCTTCTGCCTAGAAATGTGCTGCCCTAATGGCAGCAGAAAATTGCTGACGCAAAAAATATTTATTCGTCCATATCAAGCTGGACCCGCTTATTTTCCGCACGAAGTGCGATTTTCTGCAGGTATTGGACCTGCACATTTTCCGGCAGCAACAACCAGGCCATTGGGGCCGAGGTTGTCTGCCATTTTCTCCTTACTTTAAGATATCTTGTTGCGATAATATCTGCTTATATCAAATTGTTCTTTGAATTGGCCTTGCAAAGATAAGTAATTTTGTGGGAAGATGATGAAAAAACGAAAAATTTTAAAGATTTTTACAGCTTATGCACCCTTTTCGCATAAGTTGCGCCTATCTTTGCATCGCGAAACAAAATCGCACATACAATCATTAACAAAAAATATAGAGATTATGACAAAGCAAGTGAACACAATGAACGTGAACGTGGCAGAAGGCCGCATGG
>Ga0256407_10002277_pt1 | contig 37179 bp, 27 predicted proteins | sample RumenRJG_04DNA_FD_193489 | JGI IMG/M metagenome (GOLD analysis project Ga0256407, IMG submission 193489) | Bovine rumen microbial communities from Lethbridge, Alberta, Canada - RJG_04 | ecosystem: Host-associated > Mammals > Digestive system > Stomach > Rumen | place: Canada: Alberta... | reverse complement strand
TCGTCAAGACCTACAGCCATCGAGCTACGTGGAGATTCCAGCCCGCCAGTGGACAGAGAAAGACGTGGTCGAGGTGGTGATGCCCTTCACCAAACACCTTGACTTCGGCCCCGACAAGATGACCACTGCACCTGCTAACAAAAAAGATGGCAAGACGGAATATGCCCCGATGTGGGCTGGCACGTTCATGTATGGTCCGCTTGTCATGGCTGCTACGGGCATCAAGAGCTGGGACGAGGCGACCCTCGATGTTGCTCCCGACCTAAGTAACATCACCACCACCCCCATCTCTGATTACCTCCAAAATAAGAATGTTACTGCGGTAGCAAATTCTTCAAAGGCTACGGGTAGGCGCGACAGCGGGAATCTCTTCACTCTTCACTCTACTCTCAGCTTTATCCCCGACTACGACGGTAACAAGCACCTCACGCACTATTTCCGCATCAACATCCCAACCGACCCCAGCATCGCCTCTAAGAGTGTGTCCGACGGTTTTGCCGTCGACAAGTCCGAACTCCGCGAACTTCTCCTCATCGCCAAGAGCCGCAGCGAGGAGCAACAGGTATGGAACGCCCTAACAGTGAAAGTGCCGGAATATGCACCTTGGGCCGCTCACGGCTTCGTCCGTATGGAGCAGCAATATGCCGAGGCGCAACCATTCATGGATGCACCAGCCAACCGCTATACACAGGAGGAGATAGACCACGTGGCCTCGGCACTGAACGCCGTCATCAACACCATGCGGCCAGGCAACCTACCCGAACTGGAAGACTTGGAAGAGCTGCAGCAGCTGCTTGAAAAAGCCAAGCTACTGCCAGATGACGACGAGAAGGCCAACCGCGCCATCAGCTACGCAGGCATGGTCATCCGCTACGTCAGCGACGGAAGCGGCACGATGGACATGATCCAGCGCGCCACCAACCAACTGAAGGAAGTACTCAAGAAATGAAAGAGTTGAATATGAGAATCGGAAAAATCATGCTGGCAGGCCTGCTACTGCTGACGGTGGTCAGCACTGAAGCAAAGAAATATACTACCACATCGCCCAACGGCAGGATTACGGTCACCGTGGGCGAAGATGTAGAACTGTGGCTTGACGTGAAACTGGACGGGAAGACCGTTATCGAGGTACCACAGATAGACATGGCCAACATGACCTATGGCATCCATTCGGTCAAAGAGTCTGTCGTTCGTGATGATATCATTGCCCCCTTCTATCGTCAACCGAGATTCAAGACAGAAGCCCGTCAGCTCGACTTGAAGCTGAAGAACGGATTCGGGCTGCAGGTGCGAGCCTACGACGAGGGTGTGGCCTACCGCTTCTATACGACCAACAAAGGAAAGACCGTCATCGACAACGAGATAGCCGCTTTCCAGTTCCGTAACCATCAGAAGGCGTGGCTCTGCTATTCCACCAACGACGAGAAGCCCTTCGCCATGGCTTTCCAGAACGTCTATCACGAGACGAAGTTAAGCGAAGCAGAGCAAAAAATAGCTTTCCTGCCTGCTACGGTACAAGTGGACAACGTGAAAGTGACCATCCTTGAGAGTGACCTGCGCAGCTATCCAGGCATGTTCCTCAAGGCCGATGGAGACATGCTCTGCGCATATCATGCTCCCTATCCCAAGAAGATGGATTACTACAAGTGGCGCGGCATGAGTCATGTGACTGAGACAGAGGACTTTATTGCCAAGAGCACTGGCCCAAGAACATACCCCTGGCGCATCATGGCCATCACAGAAGATGACACACAGATGCCCGTCAACAACCTTGTATATACCCTCGCCACACCTAACCAGATTGGCGACACCTCATGGATACACCCAGGCAAGGTGGCATGGGACTGGTGGAACGACTGGAACCTTCGTGGCGTAGACTTCGAGGCAGGCATCAACACCGATACCTATCTTTATTATATCGACTTTGCGGCAAAGAACAACATCCCCTACGTGGTGCTCGATGAGGGGTGGTACGACTCTAACAAAGGCGACCTGATGAACACCATTGCCGCTATCGACCTGCCCAAACTCATCGCTTACGGACAGGAAAAGGGTGTCGGCATTGTGGTATGGACAGTATTCAACGTGCTCGACGAACATCTGAAGGAGGCCTGTGAGAAATATGCCAAGATGGGTATCAAAGGGTTCAAAGTCGACTTCTTAGACCGCAACGACCAGACAGCGGTCGAGATGGCAGAGCGAATCGCCAAAACTTGCGCTCAGTACAAACTTTTCCTTGACTATCACGGCTTCTATGCCCCAACGGGCATGAGCCGCACCTACCCCAACATCCTGAACTACGAAGGCGTCTTTGGCATGGAGGAATGTCGCTGGGCAAAGAAGACCACCGACATGCCACGCTACGATGTCACCTTCCCCTTCATCCGCATGATGGCTGGACAGGTGGACTTCACGCCTGGTGCCATGCACAACGGTACCCGCGAGAACTGGGTGATGTGCTATCAGAATCCTGTCTCGATGGGCACACGGTGCCATCAGGCCGCCTGCTATGTCATTCACGACTCGCCCTTCACGATGCTCTGCGATGCACCGACAAACTACGAACGAGAGCCTGACTACACCAGCTTCATTGCCTCTATCCCCGACGAGTGGGATGAGACCCGTGTGCTACAGGGCGAGATAGGAAAATATATCGTCACCGCCCGACGCAAGGGAGATGCCTGGTATGTCGGCGGTCAGACCAACTGGGATACCCGCACCATACAACTGCCACTCAGTTTCCTCGGTGAAGGCGATTGGGCCGTGACCCTCCTCACCGACGGCATCAATGCCAATCACAACGCCGAGGACTACCGCCTCAACCGCGAAACCCACCACAGTGGCGATACCCTCACGCTGAAGATAGCTTCAGGTGGCGGCTTCGTATGTAAAATTAGAGAATTAAATAATTAAAAAATTAGAGAATTAAAAAATTAAAGAATTAAAAAACTAAAAGATGATAAGATAAAAATACAACCAATATGAAAAAGTTCCTTTTATCATTCCTTATTTTGCATTGTGCATTATGCATTATGCATTGTGAACAAGCAGTGGCGCAAAAGGGCTACCCCATCACCCCAGTGCCCTTCACCGCAGTAAAAGTAACTCCCGGCACGTTCTGGGGACAGAGGTTACAGGCCAGCCGCGAGGTGACCATCCCCCTCGCCTTCTCGAAATGTGAGAGCGAGGGCCGTTACAAGAACTTCGACAATGCCGCCGCCCATCTGAAGGACCCATCGAAAGTCTTTAAAGTCAATGGCGTGGGCTACTCCTTCGACGACACCGACCCCTACAAGACCCTTGAGGGCGCCGCCTACATCCTACAGACCTATCCCGACAAGAAACTCGAGGCCTACTGCGACTCCGTGATCGACATCATTGCTTCGGCACAGGAGCCCGACGGCTACCTATACACCGCACGCACGCAGAACCCCGCTGACCCGCACCACTGGGCTGGCGACCGCCGCTGGGTAAAGGAAGAAGACCTCTCGCACGAGCTCTATAACCTTGGCCACATGGTGGAGGGTGCCGTGGCCTACTGGCAGGCAACGGGCAAGCGTAAGTTCCTCGACATTGCCTGCCGCTATGCCGACGTGGCTTGCAAGGAGGTCGGACCTAACCCTGGTCAGATGTGTGTAGTTCCTGGTCACCAGATTGCTGAGATGGCTATGGCCCGTCTCTACCTGGCTACAGGTCAGAAGCGCTATCTCGACTTTGCCAAGTTCCTGCTCGACTATCGTGGAAAGACGCAAATCAAGAACGACTACAGCCAGAGCCACAAGCCTGTCGTAGACCAGGACGAGGCCGTGGGACATGCCGTCCGCGCATCCTACATGTATGCCGGTATGGCCGATGTGGCAGCGCTGACTGGCGATGAGAGCTACATCAAGGCCATCGACAATATCTGGGACAACATCGTCACAAAGAAACTGTACATCACCGGTGGCATCGGTGCCACAGCTTCCGGCGAGGCCTTCGGCAGGAATTACGAACTGCCCAACATGAGCGCTTACTGTGAGACCTGCGCTGCCATCGGCAATGTGTACGTGAACTACCGTCTGTTCCTGCTCCATGGCGAGTCGAAATATTACGACGTGCTGGAGCGTACCCTCTACAACGGCCTCATCAGCGGTGTCTCGCTCGAAGGCAATGGATTCTTCTACCCCAACCCTCTGGAATCGATGGGGCAGCACCAACGTCAGGCTTGGTTTGGCTGTGCCTGTTGTCCATCGAACATCTGCCGCTTCATCCCCTCGCTGCCGGGATATGTCTATGCTGTGTCTGATGAAGTGAAGGGGAGTGAGAAGGGAGTGAAGGGGAGTGAAAGGAACAATACTCCTGCGGTCTACGTCAATCTCTTCCTATCCAATAAGAGTACGCTGAAGGTTGGCGGCAAGCAGGTCAGCTTGACCCAGCAGACCAACTACCCGTGGGATGGCGACATCCTGCTGACCGTCGACAAAAACAGTGCTGGTCAGTTCGACCTGAAGATACGCATCCCCGGATGGGTCAAAGGCCAACCCGTTCCCTCCAATCTCTACACATACACCGACAACAAGCGCCTCAGCTACACCATCACCGTGAATGGCAGTGTGGTCGGCAATTTTGTTGCCGACGGATATTACACCATCAACCGCAAGTGGAAGAAAGGCGACAAGGTGCAGATCCACTTCGATATGGAGCCTCGCACCGTTCGTGCAAATAACAAGGTGGAGGCCGATCGCGGCATGGTTTCCATAGAGCGCGGACCACTGGTCTACTGTGCCGAGCACCCCGACCGCTCGGCTTCGACAGAAGACGCTTGCCAGAACAACTTCGACATTATGGGAGCACTTATCAACCAGGCGCCTGTCTTCGAAGTGAAAAGTGAACAGTTGAAAGTGAATAGCGGGAAGACCTACCCCATCCAGACACTTACCACCGATGCTCAGACCTTGAACTTTAACAAACAGGGTAAGCTCGAAACAAAGGACCAGACGCTCACGTTGATTCCCTATTATGCATGGTGTCATCGCGGCAGCGGTAAGATGCGTGTCTGGCTGCCACAGGATCTCAAAGCCACCAACCCGTCACAACCCGCAACACTGGCTTCGGAAAGCAAGGTGAGCGCCTCGATGGACCGTCTGCCTGCCCTCTCAGCCATCAACGACCGCCTGATACCGAAGGACGAGAACGACCGCTCTGTGCCCTACACCCACTGGTGGCCGAAAAAGGCTTCTACTGAGTGGCTCGGCTACGAGTTCCTGAATGAAAATACCGTACAGAGCTGCACCGTCTACTGGTACGACGATGGTCCTTGGGGTGGCTGTCGCGTACCAAAATCGTGGCGCATACTCTATCAGGATGCCCAAGGACAATGGAAGCCCGTCAGCGGTGCCGACCGCTATCCTACTGACAAGGGAAGCGCCTGCACTGTCAACTTCGACCCTGTAAGCACCAAAGCATTACGACTGGAAGTTGAATTGCCCGTAGACAATTCAGCCGGTGTGTTTGAATGGATAGTAAGATAACCTATACGTTATAAGGACATTCATTAGGTATCGTTCTACCGTAAGGGCAGCGACATCACGAATCGCGCACCGTCAGTATAATCGGTGTCGAGCGTGATGTCGCCGTTCATATGACGAGCCATAGAACGGGCGATGGAAAGACCAATGCCTGTACCATCCGTATACTCATCGAGCTGTACAAACTCAGTGAAGATGTTCTCTGCCTGCTCTGGCGGTATGCCAATGCCGGTGTCCTCAACCGCAAAAGCTACCTGATGTTCATCCACATTGATACTTAGGGTAACATGCGCCTTCTGATGTTCATCATGATGGGTCTTGAAAGCCAAGGGATGTGTGAACTTTATCGCATTGTCAAGCAGCAACAACAATGCCTTGACTGCCGACTTCCTGTTGGTAACGAAAGTTAGTTTCTCTGCTTGGGAGGCTACATGGAACTGGAACATAAGGTGGTCGGCCTTTTGGATACCGCTTTTGTTAATAGCTTGGGTAGCCACCTCAACAGGACTTACAGTATCGCTACACTCGATGTCAGCATCACTGTTTACCAGACTCAAGTCAAGCATCTTATCAACCAACTTAGTGATACGGTCGCTATTCTCAACAATCTTTTGACTGATAGACTGCAACTCGTCGTAATCGATTTCGATACCAGGCGTAGTGAGCACCTGACTGAATCCTGAAAGCACATTGAGCGGTGTGCGCACCTCATGAGAGATTTGCTTGATGAACTTGGCCTTCATACGCGACGACTCCTCAGCACGCTCATTAGCCAACTTGAGCTGACGGTTAGTGGCGTTTAGCTTATTGTAGGCCTTGCGGCGCTGCATGCTATAGATATGGAAGAAGAAAATAACGATGACCATCACGATAACGACTGTTATCAGACGCTGATGCGAGATTTTAGCACGCTGTTCGGCAATCTGACGTTCCTTGCCCTCAGTGTCATAGATAGTCGACAGCAGGTCGGCATCAATGATTTTCTGGCGTACAAGTGCCGTATCGTAGTAGTCGGCTACTGTAGTGGCAACGAGAATGGCAGAATCGCGGTTACCTGCCAAGAGGTTGGCACGGTATTTGGGTATCATGTAACGCCCAATATTCTCTAAATCAACCTTATAGCCCCCCTCCCTCAAGAAACGGTCGAGAAGGGTGTAATTGCTGGCTGCTTCATCATAGCGATGGGTCAGCATCAGATATTCACAACTATTGATAACGCTACCCAGATTCTTAGCTATATGGGTTGACTGATATGCTTCAAAAGCCTTTTCGGCATCCTCAGGGCGTCCCTGCGCATGTGCCAGCAGTGCTTTGCTGTAATTGATAGAGGCTTTCATCTCGTCGACATATACGGAATCACGCCGAGGATGACTATCGGCAACAGCAAAGAGCGAGTCTTGACGCTCAATCCATGGTGTAGCATCATCATATCTACCTAAATGGATATAAGCCCGAGCGATGGCATTCATCGTTTTCTGGCACTCTACCAAATCCAGTGGATCGTTATTAACAGCCAATCGTGCATGGATAGCCTTCAGCGACTTATCGAAACTCTTGGCAGCATCGTCAACCTGATCCAGATAGAGTTGGCTCTCACCAATCATCTGGGCGATGTCATGATGATCGACAAAAGTAGTGTAGCCGGCAGCCTTCAATTTACGGTCAGCATTATACGCCTCGCGAAGGGCACGGTCGTAACGTCTCATGTCACAAAGCAGACGCACATAGTCTTTCGACGAATAGATGAACGACTCGATATCGGCAAGACAGGCAAGATCCTTAGCGTCGATGCCAGCCAGCTGGTAATACAATCGCAGGGCATCGCGATGCTGACCCATCAGGTTATAAGCCACGGTGCTATAGAAGATGGCTCTTACCTGCGATAGTTCGCCATTGCGCTCAAGGCTGTCAGTAACGGCGAGCAGCCGTGGGTAGTCGCGGCTGTCGCCAATGACGGAGACAATGGAGTCTGCGCTGTTATAGCCGTCGTCATCTGCAGCTAAGGAGCGTTGATGCTTTGTACAACCGGCCACAACAATCACTGCCAACACCATGACAAGCAACTGGTTGCGGTTAAGGTACTTCATATTATTTCGTTTTTCTATTCCTCGTCATCCCATTCACCAAAGCTGCGACTGCGGGCGCTTCCGGTGCCGCTATGCGAGTACCACGCGTCAACCTTCTCCGTGTAATCCGTGAGATCCGTGGCCAGTATTCCCGTTGTCGCTCCGTCGCTGAAGCAGATGTTGAAGGCCGTCAGCTGGCGGGCGGTGGCAATATCGTCATCGGCATGGTTGTCATAGTCGTGTTTCGCGTTGCTGACGGTCACGCCCGTGAATACGGGGTTGACGAGGTTATGCTCGTCATCATCTTCCACAATGGTGGTCACATCTGCCCACGCCGTTGCGGCAGTGAGAAGTAACATGAGTAGCGTCATGGCCGCCCTTGAAAACAATCGTCTGATTGTTTTTTTCATCGTATTCTTGCAAGTTGGTTGATTAAATTCGCTTGCAAAGGTACAAAGAAAAAAGATGATGGGGTGATAAGTCCCTATTAAACTGTGTTAAACATGCACGAATTTAACGTCCAAATCAAGAATATCTCATTTCTTCCAGAAATGGGAGGTGATGTCCTCGAACTCGCCCTGATGATTCCGACGATAGAGGCGCTGGTTGGTGGTGGGCTGTTTCAGGGGGCCGAGGTGCTTGATGAAGGGGCCCACCTTGATATAGTCGAAGTCATGCTTCACGATGCCAGAGGGCACACGGATGCGTCCGCTGTACCAAGCGACCTTCAGCGCGGGGTGTTCCTCATGAATGTACTGTGCCAACAGGTTGACGCCCCTCGGGTCTGCATCGCCCCCCATGAAGGCGATGCAGGTAATCTCGGAGCCGTATTTTGCGACGAAGGCATCAATAGCGTCATTATCTAAGGGAAGGCCCACGTCTTCCCACAGATAACGACTGTGACAACCCGGACAGTGACACGGGCAATTACTAATGTTAATTGCCAGTGTCACCTCGTCGGGAATCTCCTGAAAAACAATACCTGTATTGACGTACTTAAGCATAATTCCGAATCTAAATGAGGAATGAGGAATTCCTCATTTCTCATTCCTCATTTGAGATATTACGCATGCGCGTAATATCTCCTTGCTGCCTCCTCCTGACGTGCCTGCGAGAAGTTGGATACGCGCTTCAGGTAGCCGATGATACGGGTCATATAGTCCACGTTCTTCGAATGGCAGTGCGGACACTCATGCAGGTAGCGCTTGTCGATGGCTCCACACTCGTTGCACACGGTGTTGGGAATATTGAACGTGAAGTAGTTACAGCCTTCCTGTGCTGCCACCTTCAGCAACTGCAGGTACTGCTGTTTCGACAGGTGCTCCTCCAGGTTCATGTGCAGGGCCGAGCCACCCGTCAGGTGCTCGATGTAGGGAGCACCGTGGAGCTTGAACTTGTCGATAACGGAGAGCGAGTCGTCCTCGACCACATAGAAGTAGGAGTTATAGCAGTCGCGGGGCACGAAGTAGCCGTCCTCGCGATCCCACTTGGCATGCTTCACACCGACGTTCTCGGCAGGAATCATCTCGCAGTTGAACATCACGTCCTTCGTGCGATACTGCCTGTTGTACTTCTCAACGAGACCCAGAATGCCCTGTACGAAGTGCAGGTAGTCGTCGTTGGGCGTAATCTTCAGGCCCATGAACTCGGCAGCCTCCACCAGACCGTTGATACCGATGGTAAGATACTGGCGACTAATGTTGATATAGCCAGCATCGAACAGCGGCAGCATACCGTGGCTCTGCAACTCCTTCAGGTTCTCGTTGTAGGCCAGCTGCACCTTGTGACAAAGGTCGATGACTTCACCAAGATACTGCAGATAGTCAAGTTTGTGGTTGACGGCATACTGTATGCAACGGTTCAGGTTAATGGTGAGCACCGACTTAGAACCCGTCGACACGCCACCGGCACCGAGCGTGTAACTGAAGCCGTTGTCGGTAATCTCGTTGCGCAGACGACAGCACGAGCTGAGTGAGTCAGCATTATCGCTCATGTAGGTGAAGAACGAGTGGCCCTCGGAATACATCTCAGCCGTGAACTCACCCCACTCCTTATCCTTGCACTCACCGTTCTCGTCAACGAGCAGTGCCATCGTCTCTACGGGGAAGGTAAGCAAGGTCTTCGTACGCTCATTGTTGAACCACTTCATAAAGCGCTTCTGCAACCAGCTGAGTCCCTCCCAGTCGGGCTTCGAGCCATCGGGGAAGTAGAACTCACCGAAGATGCTCTCGAAGTAGTAGCGGTCATAGTAGGCCACGTTCCAAAACACAGCCTGGTAGTTACGGGCTCCTGTCGGCTGGTTAAGCGAATAGACAATCTGCTCGAAATAGTCGGTGATAACCTTGTCGAGTGTTCGGCGCTTCAGCGAGAGATCAACCACCTCGTCGGCACGCTGGTAGTAGTCCAGTCCGTACTCCTTGCCGATGAAGTAGTTCATATACATCAGGAACTCGGGGGTGGCACAGGCACCACTGAGCATCGAGCTGACCATGAATACCATGTTGACGAAGCCACCGCAGTAGCTGCGCAGGTTGGTAGGTGCCGTAGAGTTGCCACCGATAGAGGCCGTACCACCGATGAGCCACGGATACATCGTGATGGAGGCACAATAGTTGGCCAGCGAAGTCTCGTCGTTCTTATAAATAAAGTGGTGCGTCAGCTTGTCGATATACTCGTCGGCCAACTGCTTGCCATACATCTTCTTAATACGGTCGGTGAGCAGACGACGGTTCAGGCGAATGAAGTTCGACTTGGGCAGCTCGCCGATGAGCGTAGCAATGTTCTTGTGTTCCACATTGGCATTGGCATCGTACTTCGAACCCGTGGCGGCATTCACGCTCTCCATATACTCAGAGAGGAACACCATCTTCTCGAGAGTCTCGCGATCCTCGGTATGCTGCTGGCGATAGAGCATGAACGACTTGGCCACCTTGTAGAAGCCCTCACGCATCAGTGCCTCCTCGACCTGATTCTGGATATCCTCGACCTTGATATCGTCGTGCATGTCCAGATGGCTAAGGATCTTCGACAGCGTAGCCAGGTCGGTGGGTTCGTCAACACTTTCGAATGCCTTCACGATGGCATTCATGATTTTGTCTAACGAGAAACGGTCTTTTGAGCCGTCGCGTTTGGTAATGGTAAAGTTTTTAATTTCCATTTTATAGTTCTGATTCTTAATCGTTTGCTTCTTCCTTTCTCATGTAAAAGATTTCCGTTTTGGGAAACTTTTTTCTTTTCGCCTTCCAAAAAGTTTCCCGTTTTGGATAAGCGAATCGGCTGCAAAGTTACAAAAATTATCCGAAATGAGCATCAAAATCGAGCAGAATTTTTCCATAAAACTTCACAGTCACATTCGAGTTTAGCTTTTCTTAATGTTGAGGATGCAGGATTTCGTAAATAATTTCGTACCTTTGCAGCGAGTATTACGAAACACTGATATATTGAAGATAATGGATAAAGTAGGAACATACGAATTCCTGGCCGAGCCGTTCCACTGCGACTTCTCCGGCCGATTGTTCATGGGACATCTGGGCAACCACATGCTCAACGCTGCTGACTACCACTCCACCGACCGAGGTTTCGGCATGCAGTATCTGATGAGCATACAGCGCTCATGGGTGCTCTCGCGACTGGCCATCGAGATGGAAGAGATGCCACAACAGTACACGCGGTTCAATGTGGAGACATGGGTCGAAAATGCAATGCGCTTCTTCACGCAGCGTAATTTCCGCGTCGCTGGCAAAGACGGTCAGGTCTACGGCTACGGTCGCTCGGTGTGGGCCATGATCGACACCGAGACACGCCAGCCCACCGACCTCTTCGCCATTGACAATGGTTCGCTCCGCAACTGGATCGAGAACGAAAAACCTTGCCCTATCGACAAGGGAGGACGCGTGCGGATGACCAACGAGGCACAACTGGTGCACTCAATTGACACCTATTATAATGATGTGGACATCAACGGCCACATTAACTCAGTGAAATACATCGAGCATGTGCTCGACCTCTGGCCCATCGACTGGTACCATACGCACCGTATCCACCGCATCGAGATTGCCTACGTGGCCGAAGCACATGCCGGCGACCGTCTGTCGTTCTATCGTGAGCAGACTGCTGACAATGCTTTCAGCGTACGCATCACCCGCACCGACGACACCGAGGTAGTACGATGCCACGTCGCATTTATTAAAAAATGAAGAATTGAAAAATTGAAGATTCTCATGGCAAGAAAGAAAAAACCATTACCCATACTTGAAAATGTGACCATCGAGGCCGTAGCTGCCGAAGGAAAATGCCTGTTCCACTGGAACGAGCTGGTCGTGTTCGTACCTTTCTGCGTGCCCGGTGATATTGTCGACGTACAGATACGTCGGAAGAAACACTCGTTTGCCGAGGGCGAAGTGGTACGCTTTATAGAATATAGTAAGGTACGCGCGATCCCGTTCTGCCAGCATTTCGGTGTTTGCGGAGGCTGCAAGTGGCAGAACCTGCCCTACGAGGAACAGCTGAAGTTCAAGCACCAGCAGGTCTTTGACCAGCTTCACCGGATTGGCAAGGTGAAACTGCCTGAGTTCCGCCCCATACTCGGGTCGGTGAAGACGCAGGAGTACCGCAACAAGCTGGACTTCGGATGCGCCAACAAGCGGTATCTGACGAAGGAGCAGTTTGAGAATGAAGAATTAAGAATGAAGAATGAAGAATCCGCTACCGCCCTGGACGGGAGCACTCCAGGGACAGCGGCAGCAAACTCTACACTCTACACTCTAAACTCTTCACTAAAAGATCATCCTGCTATCGGTTTCCACATCACTGGAGCCTTCGACAAGATCCTGCCCATAGAGAAATGCTGGCTGATGGACGACCTGCACAACCAGATACGCAACGAGGTGCGCGACTATGCCATCAGCAACGGTCTGTCGTTCTTCGACTTGCGCGCACAAGTAGGACTCCTCCGCGATGTCATCATCCGCAACAGCGCCAGTGGCGAGTGGATGGTCATCTTCCAGTTCCACTACGATGAGACGGGAGGTCAACAGGAAGCGTTTGGCTTGATGCAGCACATTGCCGACAAGTTCCCACAGATTACTTCACTCATGTACTTGGACAACCAGAAGTGCAACGACACCATTGGCGACCAGGATATACTGGTATTTAAGGGCAAGGACCACATCTACGAACTGATGGAGGACCTGAAATTCAAGGTAGGGCCGAAGTCGTTTTACCAGACCAACACCGAGCAGGCCTACCACCTCTACTCTGTCGCAAGGGAGTTCGCATTCTCAAACCTCAAACCTCAAACCTCAGATATCAAACCTCTTGTCTACGACCTCTACACCGGCACTGGCACCATTGCCAACTTTGTAGCACGCTATGCACGCCAGGTCATCGGTATTGAGTATGTGCCCGAGGCCATTGAGGATGCCAAGATCAACTCAGAGATCAACGGCATCAATAACACCCTGTTCTATGCCGGCGACATGAAAGATATCCTGAACGACGACTTCATTGCTGAACACGGACGGCCCGACGTCATCATCACTGACCCGCCACGGGCAGGCATGCACCCCGATGTGGTGAAGACTATCCTGCGGGCAGCACCCGAGCGCATCGTCTATGTCAGCTGCAACCCGGCCACACAGGCACGCGACCTACAGACTCTTGATGAGCAATATGAGGTGGTCGCAGTACAGCCCGTAGACATGTTCCCCCATACGCCTCACGTAGAGAACGTTGTGCTGCTCACAAGGAGGTGACTATTGTCTGCACTCCTACACTCCTATACTCCTACAGAGAAATGCAAAGTAAAATTCTTCTCATTTATACCGGCGGCACCATCGGCATGAACCGCAATCCAAAGACGGGTGCGCTGGAGCCTTTCGACTTCGAACACCTGCTCAGTCGTGTGCCAGAGTTAGAGCAGTTCCAGACAGAGATTGCCACCTACCAGTTTCAGCCGCCCATCGACTCGAGCGACATGTCACCAGAACTATGGTGCCAGCTGGCCCATATCATTGCCGACCGCTATCATGACTTCGACGGTTTTGTCGTCCTTCATGGCACCGACACAATGGCCTATACTGCCTCTGCCCTGTCGTTCATGTTGCAGAACCTGACCAAGCCTGTCATCTTCACAGGGTCACAGTTGCCCATCGGTCAGTTGCGTACTGACGGCAAGGAGAACCTCATCACCAGCATTGAGATGGCTGCTGCCAAGCATCAAGATGGCACGGCGATCGTGCCAGAGGTAGGCATCTACTTCAACGGGCACCTGTTGCGCGGCAACCGCACCACGAAGCAGAGTGCCGACGAGTTCAACGCTTTCGAGTCGTTCAACTACCCGCATCTGGCCGACGCAGGAGTAACCATCGCATACCACGAGGAGCTAATCCATCGTCCTGACTTCCACGAACCGATGCTCCCCCACTTTAGGCTCGACCAGAACGTCATCATCTTCTCACTGTTTCCCGGCATCCGTGAAGACTTGATTCGTCATATCATCGCCACGCCCAACCTGCGAAGCATCGTCATGCGTACCTTCGGCTCGGGCAATGCGCCCCAAAGTCCGTGGCTGCTCAGTGCCCTCAAGGAAGGCTATCGCTACGGCAAGGTGGTGGTAAACATCAGTCAGTGCCTACAAGGACGCGTGGAAATGGGCCGCTACGATACCGGCTACCAGTTACAGGAAGCAGGCGTCATCAGCGGACGCGACTCAACGGTCGAAGCCGCCGTCACCAAACTGATGTTTCTCAATGCAAAGTACGACGACCCCGACATGGTACGCAAGCTGATGAACCAAAGCCTCTGCGGCGAAATAAGTATCTAAGAGTACTTACTGTCGGAAGAACAGCTGTCAACCTGTCCAGCGCCCCTTGGATGGGTAATGCTGCCGGAATAACGTGTGCACCTTAAAATGGCCTAATCATCTTCTGAAAGTCCGTTATGTTCTTCGGCAAGTTTCTTTAGTCGTTTGATTTCTTTATCGCTTATGGTACTCTGTTCTGACTTGTCATATATGGAAAGGAGAAGAAGTTTCCCCTCACAACTATGGATAATGATATCGGCTGTATAGGTAATCACTCTTGCCCCACCACTTTTACCCTTTCCCTTCGAAGCTATGGTCATTCTCACTTTTCGGATGCCACCGCCGAGGTCAGTACCTGCCATCGGCTTCTTCTGAAGCTCTTCAAGCAGCGTTTTAAAATCATCACGAAAGGATTCGTAGTGCTTAGCAAGCCGCTTGGCCTGTCGGTCGAAATTCTCAATGGTCCTAATTTCAAAGCTCATACAGCAACTCTTCAGCTTTTCGTGTCTTGCGCTTTCCCACCTTTACCTCCTCAAGCTGATGAAAGGCTTCAGCCAATCCTTGACGAATTTCTTCGTCATTCATAGCTGTGCTTACCTGTGGCTCAACAAGCCTTTCAGCCAACCACTTACGATTGCTTGCCGTCAGTGAAAGACCCTGTAAATAAGTCCAAAGGTTGTTCATTGATATTGCATTCATAATAATATTTGGATTAGTTTGCTGCAAAGGTAGCACTTTTCCACGATACCGCAAAGAATTTATCAGACTTTTTGAAACGGAGGGGCCGTAGTTGCGGGCGAGAGTTGCGGATGAGGCGGGCGAGGACGGCCGCGCTCCCAAACTTGTAGCAGAAAGAAGAAAAGCGGCGGCACCGCCCGTGGATGGGTGATGCCGCCGTTAGGAATGCACAATCCTTATTGCAAACTAAGCAGTATAGATGATTTTCCCACGACGTCTGATGTGGTCAATAAGCGCAGGATTGTCAAGTCTGCTGAAAAGAGACACGTCGCAGAAATATGGCAGCGATGACTCCGACAACCTAAAGGTCAAGTCGGCAAGGTCGTCGTCATTGAGATGGTCACCGATCAGTGTGATATCCACATCGGAGAATGGTCTGTAGTTGCCTTTTGCCCGCGAACCATAAAGTATCACCCGCTTTAGGTTGGCTGTCTTTGCAAAAGTGTCATTCATCAGTTTCAGCTCATCGTCCTCTAATCCGTACATCATTGTTTCAGCCCTTTCATCGTTTCTTCGAATTTGTTGAATAGAGGCAGATAGTCACCTATGACTCTTGTCATGATTGACTCTGCCGTTGCACTGTCGTAGTGATGTGACGACTGGTTACGGTCTTCAATAGTCTTCATCCAGTTCCTGTCGTCGATCAAACCTACGTTAAGCGCGTATCTCACAGCATCACGAGAACCTCTAATATCCACAAGACCTTGATAAGCAGCATAGTCTTTCATCACATTCCATGCAAGCTCATGCGTGTATTCGAACCGCTGTATCAACCCCTCGCGGAGCAAGTCTGACACATCGCGACCATAGTCAACACGTCGCGACACAATTTCAGCAGTCTCATTTAGCAGAACCAGAGCCTTGCTGAAATTCTCAAAACGCTGTTGCCAGCGAATATCTGAATCCTCCATACTTAGCAATTTGTTGCAAAGGTAGGCATTATTATCGGAACAGCCAAAGGTTTATCAGACTTTTTGAAACGGAGGGGCCGTTTGTGACAGAAATACGCGTGGAGATGAGCCTCACCGATACCGGCTACCAACTATTAGGCGGCACCCTCGATTGAAGGTGCCGCCTAATTTGTTATTGTCAAAGCATGTCGTCAGTGACGACAGTGTTGCGTATTACTGTTCTGTGAACTTGTCGTAGTAGTTACCAAAGGAACCGGCAGCAACTGTATACTTGATATCAAACCAGTAGGTCTTGGTTGCGGGATCATAGTACGACCTCTCTGCCGTGCTTCCCTTCATGGTCATGATACCGTAGGTGGAATCTGCCCAGTCTTCTGAAGTGGCGCTACCACTGGTGATAAAGCTGTCATCGTATGTGATAGGCTGTGTTCCGTCTTCTCCTGCCTCACCAAGTGTAAACACATAGGTGAAAGCACCAGAAGTCTGCTTATTGAAGCGGTACGCGTCGAGAGTCTCCGAATACTCTAGCTCAGCAGGCTCTTCGCCCTCAAGCCACTCGCTATGGTACATACCTTTCTTAGCCACCTTGTAGTCTTCCTTCACAATGGTGAGCAAAGCCCTGGATGCACCGCTCATTCCTGTAGAGACGGCATACTGCTTAGTATAGTTCTCGTCGACGACCACCTCAAGGAAGTAGTCCTGGAACATCTTAATGCTCTCGCTGACATTGACAGTGATGGTCTTCTCCAGCTCGCCACTTGCAAAGTCGACCTTTGCGGGACCGGTGAAGATACCTGCTGCACCAGTATTGAACGACAGGGGAACCGAGATGGCACCATTATCCTTGTTGCGCTGTAAGGTAATGTCGAACGACGTCGCAGTCGATGGCAACACCACATTGGGGCCAGTGACCACCACCACATTCACGCTGTCGGCATTAGTCCTTGCACCTACGGTCACATCGTCATCATCGCTACAGGCAGCAAAGCCCAGTGCGACGATGCAAGTAATCATAAATAATTTAATCGTTTTCATAACTATATTTCTTTTATTGTATTCAATTAATCAGTCACGCCGTCGCGCAGTGCTCCGTTCTGTCCGGGTACAGGCTGCGTGCCATCGATGTTATCCTCAATAGCCAGATTGGTATTCATTTCAGTCTGCGGGAAGCGCATCAGCAGCCATCCGTCATTGTTGGCCATATTGAACTTATGAGCCTCAGGCTCATTAGTCTCCTTACCCTCATGGAAACGTACCACAGGTTTCTGCAGACGCATCACGTCGCTCATGGAGAAGCCCTCTCCCCAGAGCTCTATACGGCGCTGGAACCAGATCTCATCGGCTAAGGAGCGTGAAGAGGAGATCGTATAAGAAGGATCGCGATAAGCCTTTACAAACTTCTCGAGCTCGGTGCGGGCCTGTCCTTCGTTGCCACCCTTGGCCATACCCTCAATCCAGATGAGATACAGCTCTTCAGCACGCATCAAGGGGAAGTCGCTGTCGTTCACATCGGTACCGATACCAGATCCCTTTCCGAACTTCACGTTAGTATAGGGAAGGAATGCCTCCTTAGAGTCCTTGATAACCAGTGTTGAGATGGCATCACCCGTAACGTCGCCCCAAGAGATGGTAGCCAGCAGGGGTGAGTGCAGGTTCTCGTCGACCCACCAGCCCTTACGCACGTCGGTAGCCGAGATCTTGGCATAGAGGAGGTTGTTGATCATAGCATAGCACTGACAAGCAGCAGCATAGCCTTCGGCCGAGAAAGGACTAATCCAAGAGGCAGCAGTCATGTAGGGCTTGTTACCTCCCTGCAGCATCTCCTTCGTCACATCGATACCCCATACCCAGTTCTTCTCAGCGATATCGAAGAAGGCAGGTGTCGACACGTCCTCAATGCTTGCAGGCACGATGCCCTGAGCGGCAGCCTGGTCAATAGCCTTCTTGGCATCGGCGGCAGCAGCTTCCCAATTACCCATAATCAGGTTGGCACGGGCACGCAGGCCGAGAGCTACGGTCTGGTTGATGCGTGTCTTCTCTGTGCGGTTGGAATCCAGGTTCTCTACGGCATAGTTCAGGTCATCCATGATGAACTTAAACACCTCTTCCACGGTAGCACGGGGGTTCTGGGTGAAGTCCTCTGTCTGCGGAGTCACGATGGGCACGCAGGGCTTGTCCTTTGCAATCTGATAGTTGTACTGGAAGTAGGGTGCCAGAGCCAAGTAGTCGAAGGCACGGATAGCACGGCACTGGGCCATTTTGTTGATGGCAATAGAATCCTGTGTGTCTGCGGGGAACGACGAGATAATATCGTTGGCAATCTTCAGCTGTGTGTAAGGAGCCAGATAGCGCAGATAGGGATTCCAGTAGTTGGCGTTGCGCGATTCATAGTCGCAGGCAACACTGAACCAGTTGTAACCCGAGTTGGGCATCACAAAGTCAGGTCCCTCAGCATCGAGCGAGATGGCACTCATGATGAAGGCGAAGTCATCGGCACGGTCGCGTCCGGCCAGATAGTCCGGCTGTCCCATCATCGAGAACATACCGGCAAAAGTAGCCTCAGCACGCGAGGGAGCCAGCAAGTTACTCTCCTGCACCTGTTCAGTAGAGAGATACTGTCCCTGAGGCGCTATGTCGTCAATATCGTTGCACGCAGTAGCCATCAGGCCAGCAACGGCAAACAGTGAAATCTTATATAGTTTCATAATTCGTAGTCTCTTATTAAATGAATGTATACAACTTAGAATGACAGTGTGATACCACCAGCGATGGTACGCAGGGCAGAGTACATGGTCGAGCTTGCACCCGAACCACCGATATAGCCACCGATACCCAACGAGTAGCGGGGATCAAGACCCTTACGCTTGGTCAGCACAGCGAGATTCTCGCCCGACACATAGACGCGGAGAGCCGAGATACCGACATGACCCAGCAGAGACTTGGGCAGCGTGTAGCCCAGTGTAACATTGTTAAGGCTCAGATAGTTAGAGCTGATGAGGAAGCGGTCGACAGCCGTCTGACCGATAGCCCACTCACCGCTTGCCAGACCGTCCATACGAGGAACGTCTGTATCGGTGTTCTCGGGTGTCCAGGCATTCAGGATGTCCTTGTGCCAAGCATGACCAACATTGCTCTGGGTGTGCATCATCTGCTGATAGGTACCGTCGTACATCTTACCGCCTAACTGGAAGGCCAGCTGTGCAGAGAAGTCGAAGTCGCGCCAGCGCAGCGTGGTGCCGAAGCCACCAAACAGGTCGGGCAGCGTAGAGCCGCACTCGAACTGGGTAGCCTTCGAGAAGTCATCGGTAGTAACCACTTCGCTGTGATCGTACTCATTGGCGCTGGCTGCCAGCACGTTGCCCTTATCATCGTACTTAATCTCCTGATAATACAGGCCCTTACCCGTCTCGGGATCAACACCGGCAAACTTGCGCAGGTAAGCCTCGTAGAGCGAACCGCCCTCCTTATAGATACGATAGCTGCCCTTGATGCCATACTGGCTCACGCTGGGATCCAGCTCAAGGATTTCATTCTTGTAGTGGCTAAGGTTCAGGTTCACGTCCCAAGTGAGGTCGCGCGTCTTGACGACTGTTGCGTTGACCGAGAACTCGATACCGCTGTTTGCCACAGAACCGATGTTCACAGGTACCACACCCGTAACGATACCGGCCGACAGAGGAGTGTCCTTATAATAGAGCATGTCGCTGGTCTTACGATAGAAGTATTCGAACGTACCGCTGATACGGCTCTTCAAGATAGAGAAGTCGAAACCTGCATTGAAGTTCTTCGACGACTCCCAAGTAAGGTCATCATTACCCTTGTGATACAGCACAATGCTATATGCACCCGACTCACTGTTGTAGCTGGTCTCAAACAGGTCGGCATAGGGATAGTACGAAGTGTAGAAGTTCAGATTGTCGTTACCCTGGGTACCGTAGCTCACCTTCACCTTCAGCATGTCAAGCCATGAAATCTCCTTCATGAAGTTCTCCTTGGCCATTTCCCAAGCAAGACCTACTGAACCAAAGTTACCCCAGCGGTGGTCCTTATGGAAGCGCGACGAAGCATCGCGACGGAAAGAGGCACTCAGGAAGTACTTCTCCTGGAAATCGTACTGCAGACGCGAGAGGAAGCCCTCGGTCATATATTCATTAGTATAAGAGCGGGCACGCTTGTTGGCCGAACCCAGCGCGTTGTTCAACTCACCGATGAGCGGATCGTAAAGGTGGTCGTTGGTACCGCCAAGGTACTGATACTTATGGCGATACTGCTCATAACCGGCCAACAGCTCCAAATGATGGGTGTCACCGGCAAAGCTCGTGCGATAGTTGGCCAGATACTGGTTGGTGACGGCGAAATCGCGTGTATGGTAGACATTGACATAACCATCGCTGGAACTGTTCGAACCGAACTGGCTTCCCAGGTAGTTGGTACGCAGGTTACCGGCATAGACGCTGAGGTTGGCCGACAGGGTGAGACCCTCGATCGGGGTGACCACAGCCGAGAACTTTCCGTTGAAAAGGTCGCGGAAGGTCGTAGTCGAGTTCAGCTCGTTGTCACGGATAGCATTACCCACCACGTCAGGACGCTTCATGTTGGTCTGGTTCGAGTCATACAGCTTCATACCATTCTCGTACATGATGTTTCCATTAGCATCGCGAACATAGAGGGGATAGATCGGACCCATGTTGTTGGTGATGTAGAAAATGTTGCCTGACGACATGCTTCCGTCGGTGTCGTACGAAGGCGACTCACTAATGGTGTGTGTGAAGCCCATGTTGGCAGAGAGCTTCAGCCACTTCTTGGCCTGATAGTCGGCATTCACGCGAGCAGTATAACGCTGCAGCTCAGAGTTGTTCACAATACCCTCATCCTTCAGATAACCGGCACTGGCGTAGTAGTTCAGACGGTCTTGCACACCGCTGACGCTGACGTTGTACTCCTGACGAAGCGAATTGTGGAAGGCCTCGTCGTACCAGTCATCGGGAGTATAGTAGTACTCACCGTCGCTGTAGCCTAAGGTGGCATTGGGGTTCAGCTTGAAGTTGGTACCGATGAGTTTCTCTCCGGCAGGCACGGTATATACCTGATAACCCAGACCGCCATTGTTCTGGTTATACAAGTTTGCATCAGCAAAAGCGTATGCCTCGGCAGCCGACTTACCGCTATAGATCTGCGAGTTGTATAGCTGGCGATAAGCCGTCTCATAGTACTGACCAGGATCGGTGATAACATCGTACTGAGGAATCAGTCGCGAGTTCACACCCCACTTGGCATCGAGTTTGATGTCAGCATCCTGGTTACGGCCCTTCTTGGTGGTGATGATGACAACACCGTTGGCACCGCGTGCACCATAAATAGCACTGGCGGCAGCATCCTTCAGCACCGTCATCGACTCCACGTCGTTAGGGTTGATGGCGTTCACAGGACCGTCGTAAGGCATGCCGTCTACAATATAAAGAGGTGTGTTGCTGGCATACATCGAACCGATACCACGGATACGAATAGCTGGAGCATTGTCGTTGGGGTCACCGTTAGAAGAGGTGAGTTGCACGCCAGGCGTAGCACCAGCCAGGGCATTCATCACGTTTGATGTCACATGGTCTTCAATAGCTTCGGCCTTGATCTGAGTAGCCGAACCAGTGAAGGCACTCTTCTTAGCTGTACCATAAGCCACCACAATCACCTCGTCGAGGGCCTTCTGGTCGCTGGTCAACAGGATGCGCATGTTAGGACGGGCACTCACCTCAATGGGTTCCATACCAACGTAAGTGATGCGCAAGCTCTTCTTGCCTTCAGGACAGGTTAGCGAGAACTGGCCGCTGGCGTTTGTTACTGTACCGACCTGTGTACCCACGACAAGCACGGACGCACCCACCACGGGCTGCCCGTCGTCTTGAGACACTACGGTACCACTGACTTTAGTCTGCGAAAACACTCCGCCCACTACGAGCAGGAGCATCGTCAACAAAGTAATGAGTCTTTTTTCCATAAATTCTCTCTCGTTTTTTGTTATATTAATACAGTTAGTTTGTGATTTTTATACATTGTTTGCTATCTTTTTGCCATGTATCCCTCAACATCTTTCCTGCATACGCGAAAAACCTACTATGTACAATTAGGGTGCAAAAATATAAATTTCATTTTTATCATGCAAATAAAATTATAAAAAAATCACATTTTTGTCGTTTTTCTTGTGAAAATGCAAGAAAATTGTTAAATTTGCAAACGATTTCTAACTATAAACAACAAAAAACCTGAACAATGAAAGAACTAAAAGGAACGAAGACTGAAAAGAACCTGCAAGAGGCTTTTGCAGGCGAGTCAATGGCACGCAACAAGTACAGCTACTGGGCATCGAAGGCCAAGAAGGACGGCTTTGTCCAGATAGCTGCCATCTTCGAAGAGACGGCAGCCAACGAGAAGGAGCATGCCAAGATGTGGTTCAAGCTGCTTGAGGGCGGTGCCATCAAGGGCACGGAGGACAATTTGGAGGCTGCTGCAGGTGGCGAGAACTTCGAATGGACCGACATGTATGCCCGTATGGCCCGTGAGGCCCGCGAAGAGGGCTTCGACGAGATTGCCGAGAAGTTCGAGGGCGTGGCAGCCATCGAGAAGGAGCACGAGGAGCGCTATCGCAAGCTGCTCGACAACATCCGCAAGGAGCGCGTGTTCTCCAAGGACGGTGACGTCATCTGGCAGTGCAGCAACTGCGGACACATCGTCATCGGCAAGAAGGCTCCCGAGGAGTGCCCCGTCTGCAACCATCCGCAGGCTTATTTCCAAGTAAAAGCCGAGAACTACTAAGGGCAACAGGTGCTCATCAACAAGCAAACAGGGGCTGGAACATCGCGTTCCAGCCCCTGTTACGTTATCAAACAGCCCCTGTCAGACCCGCTAACAGCCCCTGTCAGACCATCAAACAGCCCCTGTCAGCCACACAAACAGCCCCTGTTAGCCACACAAACAGCCCCTGTTACAGCAATAATGGGTCATGCATTGTACTGCCGCAAGGCAGCCAACAGCTCACTATTCTCACTCCGTGTGCCGATGGTAACGCGCAGACAGTTGTGGCACAGCTGCACGCGGGTACGGTTACGGACGATGACGCCACGCTCTACCAGATAGTCGTAGATGGCCTGTGCGTCAGTCACGCGGGCCAGGAAGAAGTTGGCATCGGTGGGAAAGACCTTTAGACAGACGGGCAGCAGGGCAAAGGCCTCTATCAGCCGACCGCGCTCACCAAGGATCATGCGCACCCACTTGTCGGTCGACACGGTGTCGGAGATGGCCTTCATGGCCTGCTGCTGGGTGAGCAAGTTCAGGTTGTAGGGGTACTTCACCTTATTATATATAGATATGATGTCGGGTGAGGCAAACGCCATGCCGAGGCGCAGGGCAGCACACCCCCATGCCTTGCTCATGGTCTGTAGCACCACGAGGTTGGGATGTTGCTTCAGCTCAAAGCGGAACGACGGCTGACGCGAGAAGTCGATATAGGCCTCGTCGACGATGACAATGCCCTGAAACTGGTCAACGACCTTGAGTATCTCGTTACGATCGAGGCTGTTGCCCGTAGGATTGTTGGGCGAACAAATCCAGACGATCTTCGTATGCTCGTCGCAGGCTGCCAGCAGGTCGTCGGCACGGAACTGATAGTCATCGTCGAGCAACACGGGCCGGTATTCCACATCGTTGATGTCGGCACAGACACGATACATGCCGTAGGTGGGTTCGATGGCCACGACGTTGTCAATGCCCGGACGACAGAAACAGCGGTAAGGCAGATCGATGGCCTCGTCGCTGCCGTTGCCCAGGAAAATATAGTCGGCAGGCACCTGCTTCACACGGGCAATGGTTTGCTTCAACTCGCGCTGCAAAGGGTCGGGATAGCGATTATAGGGTGCATTATAAGGATTCTCGTTGGCATCGAGAAACACATGAGCCTCGTGGCCGCTATATTCGTCGCGAGCCGAGCTATAGGGTGCCAGAACAGCGATGTTGGGACGGAGCAATTCTGCAAGTGGTTTCATCGTTCTTTCTTCTTTGATTTTATGCTTATTCGCAGGAAGCACTGCGGCATGTCCCTGCAAATCGGTTGCAAAATTACAAAAAAGCAAGTAAACAGCCAAATGTTCTTTCTAAAAACTATGAAACGCCAGAAGTTTCCCATCCCATACCCCACCCCACTGTACCATACAGAAGCAATACGCAACTTTTGTATCGGGAACGACAACGTATCGCATAGCATTAACGGGCAAATCCTGGAGGGCGCATCGCTGCGGCCTCCAGATTGATCCCGGGTATTATTTACTAACTTTACTGTAGTCTGTAGGTGACGGGAATGACGAAATAGCAGCGCACGACCTTTCCGTTCTGCCTACCGGGCGTCCATCGGGGCATGGCTTTGACCACGCGGAGGGCCTCGTCGCGGATGGCCTGTACGCCGACGTTGTGGGCCTCGGCATCCTGGCGCTCCTTGTCAGGCATATAGGCCGTGACGACCACCATATTTAGGGGAGACGATTTAGGATTATCCAAGACCTTTAGGTTCGACAGGCTGCCGTCTTTCTCGACGATAAACTTCACCATCACACGGCCCTGCACGCCGTTCTCAGTTGCCACTTTGGGGTATTTGATGTTCCGTGCGATAAACTCCATCAGTTTCGCGTCGCCGCCAGGGAAACTGGGCATCTGCTCGCAAATGTCGAAGACGCGGTCTTCCTCTTTTGGCGCAGCATCGGTGGCAGCATGTTTCGTCTCTACAATCGTAGCGCCATAACGGCCTTTCTCGCCATAGACTTTCTTGGCGGGGCCTACATCCATCACCGTTACCGAGGCGATGGCTTCTGGTTTTATTTCGTTGAAATCCCCGCGCGAGACCTCCTTGCCGTCAACGATAAACAAGTTGCCTTTCTCGCTGCCATACACGCCGTTAAGGTGGAGGATGCGGGCGCGGCTGATGCCGTTACCCTCATTCAGCATTGACTGTACGAGGTCACTCTGTTTCAAGCCCGCTGCCTGTTGCTGCTTCACGTAGTTGACAAACTCGGCGTCGCTCATCTTTGAGTTGTACTGGATTAGTTCTTCGGTTACGAGGTTGTCCTCTGGCGTGGCGGTCTTGTAGTCCACGACCGTCTTGGCCGTCAGGGCCAGTGAGACGAGGGTGACGGGCACGACGTAGAGGGCTTTGAGCCATACTTTTCGGTTTGATTTTGGTTTGAGCATCATAAGGATTCGTTTTTTCGTTCGGTGGGTGTTGATGCCGTTGGCGAGAGCACAGGCCTGAATGCCCGTCGCTTTCTGCATCAGAAGATGGATGTACTGGCTTTCATCGAAGCCGCGTGAGAGGACGGATGCGTCGGCCTCATACTCGTGGAGGGTGCGCAGTTCCTGGCGCAGGAACCACACCACGGGGTTGAACCATTGCAGAGCCGTGAGCACTTCTACGACAACCACGTCGTAGCTATGACGATGGCGCACATGCGCCTCTTCGTGGGCAAGGATGGGCGGGAGCGCGGGCGACCCCGCCCGCATTTGGGGGTCTTTGCGGGCGAGGTCGTCCGCGTTCCCATTCTTGCGGACGGAGACGCCCGCGTTCCCATTCTTGCGGGCGAGGGCGCCCGCGCTCCAGTCGGCACGTGACAGTACGACGGTTTGCATCCACGAGAAAGGAGCGACAGGGGCATCGAGCACGCAGACACGAGTACCAGTGGACAGTGTGTGCCGTTCACCACTTCGTATCAGCCTGTTCAGTTTCCAAAAGCCACGAGCCACATATAGTAGGCGGATGAGGATGCCGACAAGAAGCACGACTGACAATGGAAGCGACCAGTCAAAGCCCTGTTCCATCGCCTTGACGAAAGGAAGGGCGGTTGCATCTTCGACGGCAGAACCGTTGAACACTGTCTGTATTCCGTTTTCCACGACCACTGTGCGGTGAAACGTGATAATACACAAGGGCAAAACTGTCGAAAGGGCAATGGCTGACAACAACACGGCGCGGTTCAGTGTGTGCGTGGTCTCGCGTGCCAACAGCAGCATATAAAAGAGGTAGAACACGGCAATCAGCGCCGCCACCTTCAAATCGTAGTATATTAAGTCTGTTAACATTGTTCTTAATCCGTGTAGTTTGTGGTCATTTCTTTCCCCGGTTCTGCAGGATAGTCAGAATCTCGTTGATGTCCTCCTGCGTCAGTTCGTCCTCCTCGGCGAAGAACGAGACGAGCGATTTCACTGAGCCGCCGAAGAAGGTATGTTTTACATCGTCCATCACTAATCGGCGATAACGTTCGCGTGTCATCAGCGGTGAATAAAAATGCAGTTTCCCCGTATTGCCCTTCCGTCGTTCCACGAATCCCTTCTGCTCCAGAATCTTCAGGAACGTGGCAATGGTGGTATAGGCCGGCTGCGGCTCCGGGTATTGTTTCTGGATGTCGGCGACACATGCTCCCCGCTGCATGTCCCACAGGATGTTCATCACCTGCATCTCGCTTTTGGTCAATGTTTGTTGCTTCATACAAAGTATTATTTATTCTCAACGGCAAAATTACTAAAAGCTTAGAAAACTAAAAGCTTAGTAAAAGAAAATGAACGCTAAAGTCCGAATCTTTAACGTTCATTCTTAGTAATCCTTCCTGCGTTATTAGTAATTAACGCGAGTTGACGATATCTGTACAACAAGTGGACAAAAAAGGCGCATGAAGATTATCGCAAACCGTCATAACGGGCAGATTCTGGAGAGCGCATCACTGCGGTCTCCAGAATCTGCCCGGATATTATTTACTAACTTTACTTGAACATGCTTTGTTTAATCATCTGCTGGATGTCGGCAGGTGTGTTCTTAGTCTTGCAGCAGTCCAGGATGTACTTCACCACCCTCGGCACAAAAGTGCCGTTCCACCTGAAGTATGCGATGGCTTCGCAAGAAGCGGTTCAGACCTTCCTCTGACAAGGCATCGCCGTGCGAGGGCAGCATGAATGTTTTTAGTTGCATTGTTTATCTAGTTTTTTTCGACATTTTATGGTGCTTGCCCCTTTTGCGGCCTTTTGGGGCCGCTTTTTGGGCAAGCCCCATAAAATGTCATTTGTATTACTTTTTCTTTTTGGAAGAACTAAAGGGCAAGGCGCAGGCCAAGGCTGTAGTACGAGTTCGAAGGCGCGATGCCGCCGCGATAAGCCACACGACAGTCCCTGACCGTGCCGCTCCAGCCACCACCACGGAGCACGCGGTAAGAGCCCGATGTGGGACCTGTGGGGTTGTTAATGATTGATGACGAATAATAACTACTACTATACCAGTCCTGACACCACTCCCATACATTACCGCTCATATCATAGACGCCTAACTCATTGGGCTGCTTGGTGGCTACATCGTGGGTAGAACTCGAACTGTTAGATGTGTACCAAGCCACATCGTCAATGGTATTCGACCCTGCATACTTATAACCCTGACTATTATTGCCTCCCCGCGCGGCGAACTCCCATTCGGCCTCGGTAGGCAGCCGGAACTGCTGTCCTGTGAGCTGATTCAGTTTAGTGAGAAACGACTGGCAGTCGTTCCACGACACTCTCTCAACAGGACGCTTCAAGCCCTTAAAACTTGAAGGGTTGGTGCCCATGACGGCTTCCCACAACTCCTGCGTCACCTCAGTCTGACCGATACTGTAGGTACTCAATCGCACCTCATGCACAGGTTTCTCATCACTGTCGGCATCACTGTCGTTGCTTCCCATCTGGAAGGTGCCGCCCTCTACCTTCACCATCTTAAACTCTACACCGTTGGCCATAAAAATCTGAGTGTCACCCTCACTGGGCTGCGGTCCTTCACCATAGCCATAGGTAATGATACTGCTTACCTGTTCTGCAGGGAAATAGACCTGCGTACCATCGGTTTTGTTGACTACGATGCCCTGCGCTACAAGATTTACTGTGCCCATGAGCATGGCAACGGAAAGGAAAAGAAGTTTTTTCATCATATTTGTTTTCATTTTTTGATTATCTTGAACGATATGGTCTCTGTCTTAACAATGTAGATGCCCTGAACATGGCCAGAAAAGTCGACCACGAGCGAACCTTCGTCATCAGTGCGCCACTGATACAGCATCTGGCCGCTGGTCGAGAAAAGACTTACTATGCTACCGGGTCTGCAGCCCGACAAGCGCAACTGTCCGTCTGAGAGTTTCCAGTCCACTTGGCTTATGCGTTGCAGGTCTACTTGCGACGGGTTTTCTGGCACCTCTGCAGCGTCCTCCAGCGTAAAGCGCAAGATATCGACAGCCAGGAATTCCATGTTAGTGCTTTGTGTGGCAACAACAAACTTGTCGCCTTCAATCGTTACCTGGGGCTTGTCGGCAAAAGCAAACTCAGCACGGCTCCCATCCCTGGTCCACACTACCAACTGGTAGTCGGGCATTGGCACGATGACCGAGCACGAAGCCGAGAGGCCGTTGGAAGTCATCGCCTCAATCCTCGCTTGCCCAACGCCACGAGCAGTGACCAAACCGGCTTGAGTCACCGCTGCCACACTCGCATCGCTGCTCTGCCATGAAACAGATGCGACAGCGTTTGAGGGATAGAAATCGCAGGACAGTTGATACTGCTTGCGCAGATTGAGTGTTATCTCGGCAGGTAAAGATATAGACTGGGGCAGTGGCGGCACATTGACCACACAACTCACACTAATGTCCGTTGGCTGAGCCGAATTGACATAAACATAACATTCTGCCGTCTTACCATTGACAGTAGTTGCAGTAATCACAGCCTCACCTCCCCCACGGGCCTCCACTCGTCCATAGCTGTTAACCGAGGCGACGCTAAAGTTGGACGTTTCCCAAGTTACGCTCTGGTCGGCGGACGAGGGTGTCACTGCAGCGTTGAGTGTGTATGCATCGCCTATGTCGAGTGTAAGACCAGTTGGGTAGAGCGAAATGCCCGTCGGTCCGTTATCCCGGACAAAGAACTGGAAATCCTTATAGTCTGAACGCAGGTAGATATATCGACCGCTTACAGGATCAAGATCGTAATAGTAGTACTGGCAATGGATAGTGACAGGAGTGGCATACGTCGGTTTAGACAAGCACTGTACAGTAACGCTTGTGTCATACCGGGATGGGGTGCCTACGAAATCGATGGCCGAGTAATCGGTTGTAGTCCATACACATTCCTTAAAGTGCGACACATACCCCAAATCGCAGGTGTAAGTCTCGCCCACATTAATGTAGATGGCACTCCTGGCAGGTATCACCATAAAGAGCAGGATAGCCATTACCAAATAAAAAAGAGAATTATTCTTCAGCATAAGCAGTTGAATATATAAAAAGTAATTAATAATCGAATAACAAAGATACAGTTTTCTTGCAACATGACAAAATCTTTTATACGTTTTCTTCTTTGTTTCGCAAAAAAATGCGTATATTTGCAAGCGTTTTCAACAGAAAGAAAAGTAAAGAGCGTATGATATACATTGCCAACCCTATTTACGACGTCGTGTTCAAGTACCTGATGGCTGACGAGCGTATAGCCCGCACCATTCTCTCGGCACTGCTCCAGACAGACATCGTCAGTTTGGAGGTGCGTCCACACGAGTACCCCAACAGCCAGCGCGACGCCCTCTCGGTGTTCCGCATTGACTTTGCCGCCACGATACGCGAGGCTGACGGCAGCACACACTTGGCACTCATTGAGCTGCAGAAGACCTGGTTGGAGACGGAGACACTGCGTTTCCGCCAGTACTTAGGCGTGCAGTACCAGAATCCGAAGAACATGGACAGGGAAGGCTATGGCATGCCCATGATAGCCGTCTACTTACTGGGACACCGCGTAGGCGACATAGACGAACCCGTGCTCTACGTGCGACATGAGGCACGCAACCGGGAGGGACAGATAGTGACCAAGGGGTTGCCCGACCCCTTTGTGTCGAGTCTGACCCATGACAGCGTGATTGTGCAGATACCCTTGCTGCGCGGACAAGTGAACACACGGCTTGACCGTGTGCTGAGCATCTTCGACCAGACGCTGAAAAGTGACAAAGACCAGCACACACTGATTATCGACGATGGGCTGTATGCAGGAGACGAAGACATGCAGGCCGTGCTTCACCGGCTGCTCATGGCAGCAGCGAATGCCGATATGCGTCAGGACATGAACGTAGAGGACGAGTATTTCTCAGCCATAGAAAAACGCGATACTGAAATACTCATGCGCGAAAAACAGCTGGCCAAGCAGAAAGTAATGATTGACGAGCAGAAAGAGGAGATTGAAAAGAAGAAAGAGGAGATTGAAAAGAAGAAAGAGGAGATTGAAAAGAAGAAAGAGGAGATTGAAAAGAAGAAAGAGGAGATTGAAAAGAAGAAAGAGGAGATTGGAAAGAAAAACGCGCAGCTACGTTCTTCTATCCAAGCCTTACACCATAAAGGATTGTCTATCGAGGAAATAAGTTCTGTTGTCAATATGGACGAGAAAGACATTATCCGGCTGCTCGAATAATCTCCTTTTACGTTTCTCCATACTTCACTAAACGTCAAAACGCCACTACCCTACTCTAATCTTACCGTCATGGCATTCTTATGGGCATCGAGCTGTTCGGCGGCAGCCATGGCAGCAACGGCGAGACCGATGGTATGGGCACCCTCACGGGTGAGGTGCTGGAAAGTAATCTTGCGACAGTAACTGTCAAGGTTCACACCGCTATAGGCCGTGGCATAGCCGTGGGTGGGCAGGGTGTGGTTGGTGCCGCTCGCATAGTCGCCGGCACTCTCACAGGCGTAGGGGCCGAGGAACACGCTGCCGGCATTCACTACCTTCTGAGCCAACTGCTCGTAGTCCTGTGTCTGCAGGATGAGGTGCTCGGGAGCGTAGGCGTTGCTCAAGGCGATGGCCTCGTCGGCAGAACCGACGAGCACGCAAACGCTGTTGTCGAGGGCTTTGGCTGCAATCTCCTTACGAGGCAAGCGCTCCAGCTGTTCGGCTACCTGCTGCTGCACGTCGGCAAGGAGCTGTTCGCTGTTAGTGATGAGCAGCACCTGCGAATCGATGCCGTGCTCAGCCTGCGACAAGAGGTCGGCAGCCACGAAGTCAGGACGTGCCGACGCATCGGCAATGACACAGACCTCACTCGGTCCGGCAGGCATATCGATGGCAGCATCGCCAAGCGACACCTGCTGCTTGGCCTGCATGACATACTGGTTGCCGGGGCCGAAAATCTTATAGACCTTGGACACCGACTCCGTACCATAGGCCAAGGCACCAATAGCCTGTACGCCACCTATTTTATATATATGGCTCACGCCAGCCACGCGGGCAGCGAAGAGGATGGCGGGATGTACCCTACCCTCGCGGTTCGGGGGCGTGCAGAGCACAATCTGACCGCAACCGGCAATGCGGGCAGGCGTAGCCAACATGAGCACGGTGCTGAACAGCGGTGCCGTTCCACCTGGGATGTAGAGACCAACACGCTCTATGGCCACACTTTTCTGCCAGCAGGTAACGCCCGGCTGGGTCTCGATCTGCTGTCCCTCGAAGCGCTGTGCCTCATGGAACTTGGCAATATTGGCATGGGCCAGGCGGATGGCATCCTTCAGTTCATCGCTGATAAGTGTCTCAGCCTCGGCAAACTCAGCGTCACTCACAGCGAGCGTAGTCAGCTCAGCGTGGTCGAAACGGCTCTCATATTCGCGTACAGCCTCATCGCCACGCTGTCTGATGTCGCTCAGAATGGCGGCAACGGTATCGTGAAGCTGGGCAGTATCAAGGTGTGGACGAGACAAAATCTCGTCCCACTGTGAAGGTGCTGGATGACGATATACTTTCATGTGTTTATTCCTTTTTTCTTTAACCGATTCCGACGGGCGAACCGTCGGACACGTTTTCTTAAAGAATCATTTTCTCGATGGGCGTGACGAGGATACCCTGTGCGCCCAGTTCTTTCAGCTGTCCGATGATTTCCCAGAAGCGATGCTCGTCGAGTACGGTGTGAACGGAGCACCATTCGTCGTCGGCCAACGGGATAATCGTGGGACTCTTCAGACCCGGCAACACGTTGATAATTTCCTGCAAGCGGGCTTTCGGGGCGTTCATGCGTACATATTTCTTATCCTCTGCCTCGCGTACGGCCTGGAAGCGGAACAGCATCTGGTCCAGAATCTGACGCTTCTCCTCGCTCATGTCGGGATAGCCAATAAGCAGTGCCTCGCTCTGCATCACCACCTCGACCTCGCGCAGGTTATTGCTCACAAGTGTTGAGCCGGAGCTGACAATGTCGAAGATAGCATCGGCAAGACCGATGCCCGGACTGATCTCCACAGAGCCAGTTATCACGTGAACCTCGGCCTTGATGCCCTTCTCCTGCAGGAAGCTGTTCAGGATGACGGGATAGCTCGTGGCAATCTTCTTGCCCTGGAACCACTCCAAGCCTTCGTACTGAACCTCTTTGGGGATGGCTAATGACAGACGACACTTGCTGAAGCCCAAGCGCGAGATAATCTCGGCCTCAGCTCCGCGCTCGACATATTCGTTCTCGCCCACCACGCCGATATCGGCAACGCCCGATGCCACACTCTGTGGAATGTCGTCGTCGCGCAGATAGAGTACCTCGAGTGGGAAATTCTTGGCTGCCACCAGCAGCGTGCGCTTCGTGGCGCTCACCTTGATGTCGGCCTCAGTGAGCAGGTTCATCGTGTCGTCAAAAAGACGACCTTTCGATTGTATCGCAATTCTCAACATAATCAAAGCGGTAAATGATAAATATCTGAAAAACTGGGCGCAAAATTACGCAAAAATTCCCAATTGTGCAATAAATTGCGTACTTTTGCAGCGAAAATTGAATAAAAGTGAAACATTTCGGCATTTTTATACTCCTTTTCCTTATCCTGAGCTGCGGCAGGCAACAACAGGAGAAGATCAGCACGCCCTGGGGAGGTGTCATAGGCGAGGAGAACGACACAAGCAGTTTCGACCTTGACGACATCGAACGCTCGGGCGAGCTGATTGCACTGACGCTGTCAGGCCCGGAGACCTACTACGACTACCACGGTCGGACGATGGGTGCCCACGCCATGCTCTGCCAGCGATGGGCCGACCATCTGGGTGTCAGGCTGCGCATAGAGCTATGTCGTGACACTGCCGAGCTGCTCAGCCGACTTGAAGCGGGCGAGGCCGACGTTATTGCCTTTCCTTTAAAAACCGACTCGCTGAGTCCGGGATGGATGGTCGACAGCACCAAGCAGATGCTCACAGCATCGCTCAAGGAATGGTACCGACCAGACATGCTGGCCAACGTGCGCACCGAAGAACAGCGACTACTGAAGGGAGGAGGCGTGAAGCGCCGCGTCTATGCACCGATGCTCAACCGACAGGGCGGCATCATCTCACGCTACGACGGACTGTTCCAGCAGTACAGCCGCTCCATCGGTTGGGACTGGCACCTCATGGCAGCACAGTGCTATCAGGAGTCGACCTTCGACCCGATGGCACAGTCGTGGGCCGGCGCCAAGGGACTGATGCAGATCATGCCGTCGACAGCCGACCACTTGGGACTGGCCCGTAGCGACATGAACGACCCGGAGAAGAACATCGCAGCAGCTGCCCGCTATCTGAAGGAGCTGGAAGGACACTTCAGTGACATTCGCGACCGACGCGAACGACAGAACTTCGTGCTGGCCGCCTATAACGGAGGCTTCTTCCACATACGCGATGCGATGGCACTGGCAGAGCGCGACGGCAAGAATGCACACCGCTGGGACGACGTTTCGTTCTACGTACTGCACCTTGCCGAGCCGGAATACTACAAGGACCCATTAGTGAAATACGGCTATATGCGAGGCTCGGAAACCCACGGCTACGTGAAAAGCATACGCCAGCGGTGGCAGCAGTACCGGGGCGTGAAGGGAAGCCCGGGCAACAGCGCCCCACAGAAATCGAAGAACGCCAAGCACCGCAACAAGTTCCAGTCATAATGACAGACGTTTGCAGCATCAACAAGAGTGCCCGCAAAAATTCATTAAAATTAAGTGATTAAACGAATGTAAATTTTGCCTTTAGGGTCGCAAACAGACCTTAAAGGCAAAATTTGAATTGTTAAATTGCGACAAAAAGATATGACAGATTGACGGTTTCCCACTTTTTGACTATATATTTGCATCAACGTCTTACAGCAGTAAAATAGTTATTAACAAATAAGAACGAAGTATGAAAAAGATTGCAAACTATTTGGTGAGCGGCATGAGTGTCGTAGCCATTGTTTTCTCGGTAGCAGCTTTCAACAAGACCTGTGCAGCCACCAACGGTGCTCCACAAGTGAACAACGTGGCAGCAGTGGCTGCCGCACAACCCGTCGACCTGACTTATGCAGCTGAAAAGGCCCTGCCTTCCGTCGTACATATTAAATATGTGCAGAACTCAAAAATCCAGACAGTGAAGGTACAGACCGACCCGTTCGAGGATTTCTTCAGCGATCCCTTTGGTGGTTTCTTCGGACGCGGACAGGGCCAGGGCGGCACCCGTGAGCGCAAGGTACAGACCCCAAAGAAGACAGCCACTGGCTCGGGCGTCATCATCTCGACCGACGGCTATATCGTAACCAACAACCACGTGGTCGACGGTGCCGACGAGCTGACCGTCACCCTGAGCGACAATAAGGAATACTCGGCACGCATTATCGGTGCCGACAAGACCACCGACCTGGCGCTCATCAAGATTGACGGCAAGGACCTGCCTGCCATCAAGATTGCCAACAGCGACGACGTGAAGATCGGTGAGTGGGTATTGGCCATCGGCAACCCGCTCGGACTGAACAACACCGTCACCGCCGGCATCATCTCGGCCAAGGCACGCACACTCGGTGCCAACGGCGTGGAGTCGTTCATACAGACCGATGCTGCCATCAACGCCGGCAACTCGGGCGGTGCACTGGTGAACACACGCGGCGAGCTGGTGGGCATCAACGCCATGCTCTACTCGCAGACGGGCTCGTACAGCGGCTACGGCTTCGCCATCCCCACGGCCATGATGAACAAAGTGGTCGACGACTTGAAGCAGTACGGCACCGTACAGCGCGCCATGATTGGCATCAGCGGCACCGACGTGAAGAACTACGTCGATGGCGAAAAGGAGAAAGGCAATGAGGTTGACCTGGGCACTATGGAAGGCATCTATGTGGCCGAGGTGGTTGAAAACAGTGCTGCCGAAGAGGCCGGACTGGAGAAGGGCGATGTCATCACCGAGGTCGACGGCCAAAAGATGACGAAGTTTGGCGACCTGAGCGGTATCATCGCACAGAAGCGTCCGGGCGACAAGGTCTCGATTACCTATCTGCACAACAAGAAGAAGCACACCAAGCAGGTGACGCTGCGCAACGAGCAGGGCAACACCAAGGTGGTGAAGAATGCCGACCTCGACGTGCTTGGTGCCGACTTCCGCCCCGTGACCGAATCACAGAAGAAGCAGCTCGAAATCAGCTACGGACTGGAAGTCGTCAAGGTGAACGGCGGCAAGATGAAGGATGCCGGCGTGCCGAAGGGATTCATCATCCAGACCGTGAACGACGTGAAGATCATTTCGCTCGACGACCTGCAGGAGGTAGTGAAGGAAGCCTCGACCTCGAAAGACCCCGTGCTCATCATCAAGGGCATGTATCCCACGGGCAAGAAGAGCGGCTTCTACATCCAGCTATCTGAATAACCCCCACCCTTCCTTACAGGAAAGAACCCTTTCGGGCCAGCCACTTGACATGACAAGAGGCTGGCCTTTTTTGTGTCACGCAACAAAATAAGCAAGAAAGGAAAACATTTTTTACGATATAGTAGGACTTCTCACTTTTTTTTCGTATCTTTGCCACATCATTTTAGCAAACAATCTATTATTCACTAACGAAAAAAAATACAAAAAAGATGAGAAGACTATTGACACTGGCCCTCATAGCAACGGGCTTTGCATTGACCGTCAATGCAGAAGAACAGGAAGTGCAGACCACCAACGAGAGCACCACCATCGAAGTGCCTGCATGGGTAAAGAACATCAAGTTCAGCGGCTACGGAATGATACAATACCAAGGTCAAGACCCTGAAGACAACCACACCAACAGCATCAACCTACGCCTGGCACGTTTCATCCTCGACGGCAAGATTGGCGACTTTGACTGGCGCGCCCAGATTCAGGGCACTAACGTCAAGGGACCCGGTGAGCCCACCGTACAGCTCGTTGACCTTTACACTGAATGGAGGAAATATCCGGAGTTCAAGATACGTGTAGGACAGTTCAAACGCGCCTTCACCTTCGAGAATCCCACGCACCCCATCACGCAGGGCTGGTATTCATACGCCAACGTCATCAACGCCCTCTCAGGTTTTGGCGACCGCACAGGCGAGAAGTCATCTGGTGGACGCGACATAGGACTCCAAGTGCAGGGCGACCTCTTCCCCAATGCCAACGGCCGTCGTCTCCTACACTATCAGGTAGGCGTCTACAATGGTGAAGGCATCAACTCGAAGGATGCCGACAACCGCAAGGACATCATCGGCGGCCTATGGGTCATGCCTATTGCAGGTGTGCGCATCGGCGCCTTCGGATGGACGGGTAGCCGTGCCGCTGTGGGCGAGAAAAACCGCTACGCCCTCTCTGCCGAATACGACAAGGACGAATACACTTTCCGCGCTGAGTATCTGCACTCGCAAGGAATGGGTGCCGATGCCTCTTTGGGCGACAAGGCCGACGGCTGGTATGCCTTCGGCATCGTGCCCGTCGTGAAGTCAAAACTCCATGCCAAGGCCCGCTACCAGACCTACCGCAAAGCCAAGTCATGGGATTCGTCGAAGACCATGTACGAGGTAGGCGTGAACTATTACTTCACCAAGAACCTGCAGCTGAACGCAGAGTATGCACGCGTCAACGACCGCAGCATCGCCAATCCCGATAAGCACAACTACAACTTCATAGACGTAGAACTGGACTTCCGCTTCTGAACCATTCTAACAACCAAATAACGGCCTACACATGAATCACTCTCAAGTGTAGGCCGTCAAAGAATACTGTTTGAGTCCACTTTAAAAAGTCAGGACATGAGAAAAAAAGGGGGAATAATCAATGCGCAGCCACTCCCCTCCCTTGTAGGGGAGGGGTTGGGGTGGGGTCAGTATCTTTCTCATAGACAGGATATTACA
>Ga0256407_10002276_pt1 | contig 37181 bp, 15 predicted proteins | sample RumenRJG_04DNA_FD_193489 | JGI IMG/M metagenome (GOLD analysis project Ga0256407, IMG submission 193489) | Bovine rumen microbial communities from Lethbridge, Alberta, Canada - RJG_04 | ecosystem: Host-associated > Mammals > Digestive system > Stomach > Rumen | place: Canada: Alberta... | reverse complement strand
TAGCTGCTAATAGAGGAAATTGGGGTCCTCATTTAATTATTGTACCAACTACTATTATTGTAAATTGGGAAATTGAATTTAAAAAATGGTGTCCTTCATTTAAAATTTTATCTTATTATGGTAATCAGAAAGAAAGAAAAGCTAAAAGATATGGTTGGTTAAAACCTAATTCTTTTCATATTTGTATTACTAGTTATAAATTAGTTATTCAAGATTATTCTATTTTTAAAAGGAAAAAATGGTATTATATTGTTTTAGATGAAGCACAAAATATTAAAAATTTTAAATCAAAAAGATGGCAAATGTTACTTAATTTTAAAGCAAGAAGGAAATTGCTTTTAACTGGTACTCCTCTTCAAAATGATATTATGGAAATTTGGTCTTATTTACATTTTTTAATGCCTAATTTATTTTATTCAAATGAAGAATTTAGAGAATGGTTTCATACACAATTTTATAATGCTATTCACAATAATGCTTCATTAAATAAACAAATTATTCAAAGTCTACATAGTATATTAAGACCTTTTCTTTTAAGGAGATTAAAAAAAGATGTTGAAAAACAATTACCAAGTAAAAAAGAACATATTATTTTTTGTGAATTAAGTAGAAGACAAAAATATTTATATGATGAATATATTAATACTGATATTACTCAAGATACTTTAAAAAGAAATGATTATTTTTCTATTATGAATGTACTTATGCAATTAAGAAAAGTTTGTAATCATCCTGATTTATTTGATAGTAGAGATTATGATACTTCTATGAAAAGTTGTTTTGATATTGTTTATGAAATTCCTAGATTAGTTGCTAATTTATTTGAGTATAATCCTATGAAAGATATTAATTTAAAAAATTTAAAATTGTATTTATTAGATAATGAAAATTTAAATACTTGGGATTATATTGAAATGCTTAAATATTTTCCACAAATTCCTATTTTTGAAGTTTATGATGAAATTTCTAAAAATGAAATTCAATTATATCAACCTAAATATTTAATTGATGGAAATGATATTTTATTTAAAAAAAATTATGCTGATAATACTATATTATGTTCTTCAAATAGTTCAAATGTAAAAATGAATATATTAAAAATGATATCTAATATAAATAATGACACAAATAAAAGTATAAATGATATTGATTCAACTAAACAAAGTGAAAATAGTAAAAATGATATTAAAGAAAATATAAATGAAAATAATCAATTTATAAATATTCCTTTACCAAAATATATTTGTCCCACTAATATTCCAATTTTACAAAATATATCTTTAAATAATTATTATGATATGTTTTATGAAATTGATACAACAGAAAATATTGATAATCAACCTTATTTAAAAAGTGTTTTTAATGAAGAAATAAATAAAAGGAAATATATAATTAAAAGAAATAAAAAAAGAATTTTACATACATATGATTTTATTTCTAGAAATGATATTTTAGCATCAAAACCAATTTATGGTACTAATACTTTAAAAATAATGAAAATTAATTTATTTATGGATATTGTTAATTCACCTTTAATTAAGAATCATATTTTGTATGGTAATAAAAAAAAATCTTTTACTTTTTCTACTTTTTTTAATAAAGGATATAAATATTGTAAAATGAATAAAATAATAAATAGAGAAGAAGATAATTTTGAAATTTATGAAGGATATTCACAAGAAGATATAATAGATGAAGAAGAAGATATAGAAAATGATTCAGAAAACAAAATTAAAATAGAAAAAAATGAAAGCAAAAAAGAAGAAAAAAAACAACAAGAAGATAAAAAAGAAATAGAAACAGAACCCAAAAAAAAATATAAAAAACCTGTAAAACATATATATCAAATTCATGATACTTATACAAAAAATACAAAATTAAATTCCTCAGATACAATATACTACATACACACAACCCCTCTTCAAACATTAAATTTTACTCCTCAAAAAATGTTATCCTTATGTGATGAAATAATGAAATATTTCAAAATTTACATTCCAAAAGTAATAAGTGGTGGACCAAAATTAATTTTATCAAAATATTCAACATCAATAACAAAATCAAATTATTCCTATCAAATATTATATAATAACCTTCACAGAGTACCAAGTGTAATAAAATATCTTTCATTATTCAAAACAATAAAATGTCCAGATAGAAAATTAATTGAATACGATTCAGGAAAATTAATTCGTTTAGCAGAATTATTAAAAGATCTATACATGAAAAAATCAAAATGTTTAATATTTACTCAAATGACTCGTATGTTAGACATTTTAGAAATATTTTTAAATGTTCACGGTTTCACATATGTTCGTTTAGATGGTTCAACAAAAGTAGAATTAAGACAACAAATTGTAGATAAATTTAATACAGATTTAAAAGTATTTTGTTTTATTTCAAGTACTCGATCAGGTGGAATTGGTTTAAATTTAACTGGAGCTGATTCAATTATATTTTATGATACTGATTGGAATCCTGCTATGGATAAACAAGCTCAAGATAGATGTCATAGAATTGGACAAACTAGAACTGTCAATATTTATCGTTTAATAACTTTAAGTACTATTGAAGAAAATATTTTTAAAAAAAGTATTCAGAAAAGAGAATTAAATTATGTTGTTATGGAAGATGGGAAATTTGATAGTGAAAATATTACTAAGTTAAATTTAAAAAATATTATTACTGAAGGTAATTTAATTAGAAAAAATGATAGTGAGAAATATAAAAATGAGAAAAATAAAAAAGATGATAAAATAAAAAATTTATTTGAATTTGAAAATTTGAATTTTGATAATTTAGAAGATCAAAAAAATATTGAACAAATGTTAATTAAAATTGAAGATCAAGAAGATGTTCAAGCTATGAAAAATTTATCTAAAGAAATGTTAGATGAGTATGAAAAAGAAAAAAATGAAGAACAATTTTTCAAAGATGATGATAATAAATCGAATAAAAAATTAGAAGTAAAAGAAAAAGAATTGTTAGATAAATTAAAACCAATTGATAAATTTTCATTATCATATTTTAAAGAAGAATATCCATATAAACAATTTGTAAAAGATAAAGAAGCAAAAATGAATTATTATTATGGATATAAAGATAGTGATAATGAAACAAATACCAATTTAAATGAAGATGATATTGATATTGGAAATGAGTCTGAAAGTGAACATGATTCAATTAATAAAATGGATATTGATAGAGCATATGATTTATATTTAAAAAAGAAAAATGAAATTATGAAAATGTTTGAACAAATGGAAACTGAGGAAAATAATAATGACAATAATAATGAAAATAATGTTGAAAATATAATATAATATTAAATTATATGTTTATTAATTTTAAAATTTAAATTTTTAATATACAATATATTCTAATTTCATTTTTTTTAATCACTAGTATAAAAAAGTTGAATAACAAGAACTATTAATAATAAATAAGTAAATCCAACTGAAAATAATAATCCATAAAATATTTTTACATTATTTTTACCAACACATTTTCCAACCCAAACACAATGATGATCCATTCCTTCAATACAAACACCACAAAAATTACAATGTAAAACTTTATTATTTGGATTAAAATATACTTGACATTTATTACAATATGATTGATTTTGAATATCTCTTTGTTTATTTAAAACTATTCCTGGATTAATTAAAAATGTTATATAATAAATAATTAATGTTATTATTACTAAAATTACAAAGATAATTTTATGTATTAATGTACCAAAATATTTGAAAAATGATTTTAATAAAAATATTGTTAATCCAACTATTATAAAATTCATTATAACAAATAAAGGCCAATGTGGTCCAATTATATATTTTGGAGTAAAATTACCATCAAAACCAAAAGCTATTGTATTTCCTATTTTGCATATTAATATTCCAAATCTTTTATAAGGTTGATAATAATTTAAAAAATTTGAATTTATTACATTTGAATTTACTTCTATTTCTATAGAATTATCAGGAATAGATATTTTATTATTTATTTCACCTATTTCTATTTTATTTATACTACTTTGTTCTGTAATTTTATGAAAATCTCTTAATGCCATTAATTATAAATGTAATTTTTAACAAAATAAAAAAGAATAAATTTTTGTTTTTTAATTTGAATTTTATTTATTTTAGAAATTAAAATTTTAAATATGGATAAATTTTTTAAATATTCTAAAGATCTAATGATTAGTAATTCAAGTCGTGAAAATGAAAACAAAGAAAATCAAAAATATTACAAAAATCAAAGCACATCAAAAGGAAAATATAAAAATATCCAACCATCATTAACAATTTATAACACATCAAATCAAAATCAAAATTATTCATCAAGAAATCCATATATACCCCAAAATAAAACAGAACAAAATCAACCAAATAAAAAATACATAGAACAATCATCAAAAATAACATACGACACTCCAACAGAAAAAAACATAATAAATATAAATGATATATTTAATAATGAAATAAAACGACCATTAACTTTGGATATTTTAGATTTCCCAATTAACAATTTTGAAAATGGAAAATTTTCATCAAAGCAAATGGGAATAATTCAAGCATATGGTGCAAATACACATGAAGGATTAATAAGAAATTATAACGAAGATAGAGTTAGTATAATAATAAATATGAATAGGCCATTAAATTATAAAAAAAATAGATGGCCAAAAGTTTCTTTTTTTGGTATTTATGATGGTCACGGAGGTAAACAATGTGCAGAATATTTAAGAGATAATTTACATAAATTTATAAGTAATGATATTTTATTCCCAGAAAATATTCCTCAAGCAATTAAAAATGGTTTTCTATATGCAGAAAAAGATTTTTTAAAAAATTATGCTATTTCAAAAGTAAATGATAATATTATTGATAGAAGTGGATCTTGTGCTGTAATTTTACTTATTGTAGATAATAAAATTTACATTGCTAATTGTGGTGATAGTAGAGCTATTATGAGTATTAATAAAGAATTAAGAGAAATTACTATTGATCATAAACCAAATTTCCCAAATGAAAAAAAGAGAATTTATGATAATGGTGGTCAAGTTTATCAAAGTCAAACTCCTATTAATAATAATAATACTGATCAATTATTAATTGGACCTTTTAGAGTTTTTCCAGGAAGATTATCAGTTAGTAGAACTATTGGTGATGTTGAAGCTAAAAATGTTAATTTTGGAGGAAATCCTAATGTTATTATTGCTGAACCTGATATTTATTGTTATGATTTAAATAAAGATAATATTGATTTTTTTATTATGGGTTGTGATGGGATTTTTGATCAAATGAGTAATAAAGATGTTTTTGATTGTGCTTGGATGATTTTTAATAATAGTAATAAAGTTATTAATAATAATAATAATATTCATAGTCAATGTGGAAAAGTTGTTGATTTTATTTTGAAAAGTGCTATGATTAGGAAAAGTTTTGATAATGTTACTTGTTTGATTATTTGCCTTAAAAATTTTGATAATATTGAAAAAAATAATAATCAAACTGATATTATTCCACAAAGTATTGATTCAATTCCTCTTTCAAATATTCAAAATAATTCTAATATAACTCATTCAAATAATAATAAAAATAATGTAGAAAGAATAAATGTTAATAGAGCAAATATAATTCATAAAATAGAAACATCAAGATCAAGACAAAATTATAATTCAAATTATGATAATAATTCATTTAATAAACAAAAAGAAAATAATAAAGATATAATTTTATTTAATAATAAATTAAATTTAGATAATCAAACAACTAGATTTTCATCTCATACATCAAATGCTCATAAAAGACCAGTATTAATTAATGTAAGTAGTCAAAATATGATGCCAATAAATTTACCATATCAAACATTTAAAGATAATATTGAAATGGCAAAAAATCAACCAAGAAGGAATTCAGAAGCTATTATTAATTCAGCAAAATCACCTTATAGATATACAGCTAATACAATTAGAAATAATTCAACATCAAAATATGAAGTTTCAACAAATTCTTCTTCTTATTATATAAATAATATCAATCATTATTCAAAAGAAATTGGCTCATCAAGATCATTTTTATTAAATACTAATTCAAATAAAGATATTCAAAGAAAAACAAGTGTTGAAAAAGAACATAATTTATCTTATAATATGTATATTCCAAGGAATAAGAATAAATATGTTGCTTTTAATAAAAAAAAATTAGAATTAAATAGTAATATTATTGGAAATAATAATAATGTTAATTCGAATTTTACATTAAGAAAGGGAATTGATTTAAGACAAAATAATAATAATTTAGGAAAGGATAATGCAAATAATCCTTATTATAATATTGGGAGAACTTATACTGGAAATAATTTGAATAATTCAAATTCTCAAAGATATATTACTAGTGGGAATATTAAATATAATTTTCATTTTTAACAATAATCAATTATGAAAAATATTAGTTATATATTATTATGTATTATAATAATATTTATTAAAATTTTCAATTTTTTAAATTTATCACTTTTTAATAATATCTATATTAAATAAATTATATAAAACCTAATTTAAATCTATTTCAGATCATTATTTTTTTTTAAGCTATAGTAAATTAATTAATAATATTAATTTATTTACAAAATAATTCATAATTATTTTTTCATAACCAACTATAGGAATTTAATTTTTATCCAAGTAAATTTATAATTTTTACATTCTTACTATTACATTTAAAATTATTTACAAGTTGTTTTTTAATCACAAGTTTAAATTCTTGAGGGATTAATTTTATTAAATTCACAATAACAAATTGACCAAATTTACTTTTATTAATTATATTAAAATTATTTTCAGAAAATATAAAATCAACTAATTTAAAAAAATCAAAAGGGGCATTTTCATAAATAATAATAATAACTTTATCAATAACGTTCGATGAATATTTTTCAACTGCTAAAATTAAAATATTATTTAAAATTAAATTAATAATATTTTTACAAGATGAATAACCAAAAACTTCAATTGCATATTGTATAACATAATTTGCATATTGATCTTCACACATTTTAAAATAATTTTTTTCAATTTGTAAAATTAAAAAATTTTTAATTTTATCATCATCTTTAATTTCAGAAATAAATCTTTTTGCAATTGCAGCTCCATTTAAATTTAAACTTAAAATAAAAAAATTATGAAGGATAAAATTAAATAAATAATCTCTTTTCTTTTCGGATATTTTATTAATTAACTTTTGTATAACATGATTCGAATTACTTCCTAAAGATAAATCCATTAAATAATTAATAATAATATTTTTTATAATTGTTTCTTCTTCATTTGAATTTATTGAATCAATTAAAGTTTGAATACAATGATTTCCAGAACAATGTTTTGAAATTGATATAAAATTTTTTTGTATTCCTTTTATTATTTTTATTCTTTGTTCTTTATTACTTTTTTTTATTATTTTTTGTAAAAAATAATTTCCATATGAATTACACATTATAATTTCTAAATTAGGATAAATTATTTCTAATAATAAATCTATTTCTTCACTTGATATATGAATTATTTTTTTTTGTAAAAAATGACTTCCTGAATAACTCATTATTAATGATGATAAATTATTTTTATTATAATGTAAAAAATCTTTGAATTGATTATCTTTAAAATCAAATCCATTATTATTATTATTAAAAAAATTGAAATTATTACTATTATTATTTATATATGAATTTCCTTGCATATCATCCATTGACCTTACATAAGGAATTGTATTATTATTATTATTATTATTATTTTCAAATTGAAAATTTTGATAAAAATGTACATATGGTAAATTTGAAAAAGATTGACAATGATTGAATTGTTCTTCAATAAATTGATTTTGATAATTTTGGTTAAATTTACTCATTTCTTCTTGTCTATTTATTATTTTTGAAATTTCCTCATTTGGATCAAATGAATCATTATCTATATCATCAATTAAATCATGAGGAAGAAATGAACTTTCATCTTTAATACTTGAATCCATTATATTAATGTATTTAATTAATTTAAATATTATTACAATAAAATAACTATTTATGTAGTTTTAAAATAATATTATTTATCTTTTCTAAACACAATGTATAATTGTAATAAATTTAAGTTAATATTTAAATTATATTTATAATTTTAAATTCAAAATTAATATTTTTTACTTTAATTCAGGTTATTAATTTTTAAAAAAAATATAAATTGAAATCAATTTCATTTTTATAAAAAAATAATAAATAATATAATATATGATTATAATAAAAAAAAATTAATTTAATTTTAAAAAATATGACAATATTAAAGAATGATTCACGAAAAAATTTCGTGTTAAAAATAAATTTTCATGAATATTAAATTTTGTTTCAAAATATCAAACAATATCATTTTAAAAATATGAATGATTAATTCCATATAAAATTTTCAATTCTAAAATATTTATATCTTTTAAAAATTGTTCTTTATATGCTTTATTTTAAAATAATATTTTACTTATTATAACTTCAATTTCATAAAAGTCCCATATATTATTTATAATGTATAATATAAAATAATAAAAAATATTATATTGAAAGAAATAAAAATGTAATTAAAAATATAAATTTAAATAAAAGTAAAAGTGTTAAAATTATGTATTACTCAAATGGAAAATCAAATAATCATTTTCAAACAAATTTATCAAATGATGAACAAATAATACTTAAAATAGCAATAGGAGAATATAAAGATTTATTCAATAAAATTTTAGAAATTACTCAAAATAATTTTATTTCAACCTTAGAAAAATATATTCAAATTTCTTTAATACCAAGAAATATAATTTTACCAAGTGGAACAATGAAAAAAATTCTTCAAATAATACAAAAACAATATTATACTCCTGAATATGACAAAATACATAAATTAATAAATTCAATTGATGATATTTCTTCATGTGAAAAATTTTCAGGAAATAATTTTTACCCTCATTGTAATAATTGTAAAGAAGCAATTCATACTTGTGGAAAAAAAATGTTTATATTAAATAATTTAGAATATTTACTTTGTTTAAACTGTAAAAAAATATATCATTCAAATTTAATTGAATTATATTGTAAAAAATGTAATTGTAATTACTTTACTGGAATTGATAATAAAACAGATGAAAAATATAAAGTTGCAACATGGTCAAAATATCATTGTAATGCAGTTATGAATGATGTAATGAAATGTCCAAATTGTAAAAATATACTTTATTTAAATTTACATAATAATAATTTATTTTGTAAAAATTGTTCAATTGAATATAATCAAAATTCACTTTTTTGGACTTGTTTAATATGTAATAAAGAATTTACTAGTGAAGCAAAAATTTATAATCCTTTTGAATTTAAAATCATGAAAATTGCAGTTAAAGAAACTATATTTAATGGAATTGAAGCAAAACCTGATTTTGTTCCTTGTTGTAATATTAGTAAAGAAGATATTTTAAAAATAAAATTTATTCATAAAAAAGAATGTATTGGTACTTTATTTGAAGGGGAATTAAATAAAAAAAAAATTGTTGTTTGTGGGAAATGTCATATGTTAAATTTTTATGAATATCATAAATGGTTATGCCCAATTTGTAAAGAAAGATTTTGTTTAAAGGATTATAGAAGAGATATAAATTTACAGAAACGTATTACAAAAAGTGCAAGAAAAGTTAATCATAAAAGTCAATTTGATGAAGAAATAAGTAGTTTAAATCAAGATGATGTTAATATTAGAAGAGTATCTTCAAGAAAATTATCTAATTATAAAATTAATAATGTACTTAATTCTTCTATTGGAAATGTAAAACAAATAATTATTAAAAATAAATTACCTAATAGAACTAATAGTGATATTAATTTAGTTTCTTCAAATTTTGTTAAATTTAATCAAGATGTTTCACCTAGAAATTTAAAAAATAATATTATTAGAGATAATTCTATTTATATGAGTAATGATGATTGTAAAAAAGAAATTAGTGAATTTGATTTAAATGAAAAAAACAATAATAAAAAAAAAGGATTTAAAAAAATATATTCTCAAGAAATTAGTTCAATTATACATAAAAATGAGATATTCAAAGAAAATTCATTATCATCAAATAAAAAAGAAAAAAATATATCAGGTATAAATATAAATCTAAATCTAAATGTTAATATAAGTAATAATAAAAATCCAATTATAAAAAGATATAATACAAGTAATAACAATTTAAAATCAGTTAATGTTTTAAATATTCAAGATAAAAAAAAATTTTCAAGTGATGATTATAATATAATATCATTAATTGGAGAAGGAACTTTTGGTAAAATTTATCAAGTTTCAGATGAAAATAATAACAAATATGCAATGAAAAAAATATTAGCAAATTCAATAGAAGAAGTAAATGCAATTCAATCAGAATATGATATGTTACTTTCATTATCAAAATATAATTTAAATTTAGTAAATATATATGGTTTAGAAACAAAAAAATTAGATAAAACAACATTTGTAATATATGTTTTAATGGATTTAGCAATTCGTGATTGGGAAAAGGAAATAATATTAAGAAGTAAAAAAAAACAATATTATAAAGAAAATGAATTAATTATAATATTAAAACAATTAGTTCATACATTTGCAGAATTACAAAGACATAAAATTTCACATAGAGATATTAAACCACAAAATATATTATTATTTCTTGATAATTCATTTAGAATTGCTGATTTTGGAGAAGCAAAAGAAATGATGACTAATAATAGAGCAACTATTAAACAAACTATTAGAGGAACTGAATTGTATATGAGTCCTATATTATTTCATGCACTTCAAAAAAAAAATGTATCTAAATATACTGAACATAATACTTTTAAAAGCGATGTTTTTTCACTTGGTTTATGTTTGTTATTTGCTGCTACTTTAACTTTTAATTCTCTTTGTGAAATTAGAGAAATTGATGATACTATATTAATTAAAATGGCTTTGAATAAATATTTAAAAAGATATAGTAATAATTTTACTGATATTTTATATTTAATGTTGGAAGTTGATGAAAAATTTAGAGATGATTTTATTGAATTAGAAAATAGAGTTGAATTTCTTTAATTTTTTTAATCGTATTATAATATTAAATAAAGTGTTATTTTTATTAAACAAAATATGTATTTAAAATATAATCAGTAATCACATAGGTCGTCATTTAATAAAATCAGTTGACCGTCGTGATTAATATCATCATTAAATTGAAAAATATATTTTATTAAATTCTATAATATATAATTATTTATTTTTTTGTGGGAAATTATTAAACAATTAAAAAATTATATATAAATAAATATAACTCAAAAATTAATTAAAAATAATATTCTGGAATGAAGAAAAATAATTCAGAATTAAAATTTTCTGTACTCAAAGTAAAAAAAATAATACAAGAAAATAAAGAAATTGGTAAAATTGCAAATATGACACCATTTGTTATATGTATAAATATAATAAATAATATTATAGCAAAATCATTAGAATATTTTATAAAAGATGTTTTAATTGAATGTTCAAATTTAGTAAAGAATAATGGGGGAAATAAGGTCACTCCTGCTCATATGTAAATTATTTATTTTTTATTTTTTATTAGAAAAAAAGTTATTATGAATAATCCAGATTATCAATTTCTTTCTAATTTAGTTCAAGATATTCCTGATGAGGGACCTTCTAAGAAAAAAAATAGAAAAAATAATTCTGAAGGAAATGAAAATAAGAAATAAACATTTATTTTTTTTAATATTTGATAAAAATGTTAATTTTTAATATTTAATTTTTTTAAATTATTAGCCTAGATAATTCTTAAAAAGAATATAATTAGTTTCATAAAATAAAAATTTTATAATTAATTTAAATTTTTTCTATATAAAAATAAAATTTAAAAATTATTATGTCAATTTCAAGTAAAGGTCTTGATTTAAAAAAACAAAATTTTGCAACAATAACACATGAAGAAGAACTTGAAAATGATAAACAAAGAATATTAAAAAAATTTAATTTTTTATCAAATAATAGAAACCAATTAATAACAAATAATGAATCAATAGACAATAATTCAAATGAACAAATTAATCAAAGTGAAGTTTATTATTCAAATGAAATCAAAAAAGAAAATAAAAATACAGGTTCAGAATTTAATACAATTAACTCAATTTTAAATTTTAATTATAAATATAATACAGCACAAAAATCAACAATGACAAATAGTATTCAAGCAAGTAAACAATATTTATTAGAAAAAAATAATACAATTAATTCAACTATTCAAAATAATAAAAAAAATATTATTATTAAAGGAACTCAACAACCAAGTGAAATTAATACAGAAACTATTACATCAAATAAAGAAAAAGAAAAAGAAATAGGTAATATTAAAATTAATCCAAATCAAAATTTTGAAACTATTTATTCTAAAAAAGATGATAAAGGAGATGATATAATTGATTCAGATTCAAATACTAAAAAAGAAAGTAGTAGAGAATTAAATTTTAAAACTAAAAATATTTTATCTGGTGATTTTGATATTGGAAAAGATTCAGATTCAATTTCTGGTATTCAACAAAATGATAGTTTTCATAAAAGCAATAATAATGAATATGAAAATGATAATAATATTAATTTAATATCTCCTTATCAAAAAGATTATAATAATAAAAAATATTTAAAATTCTTTAATAAAAATCCAGCATATATAATATCAAATAGATTAATTAATGATGATTTAAATAAATTTCATATAATGAATCAAAATCAAAATTATAAATTTATATCAAAAATAAGAGAAAAAAATCAACAAATAAAACAATTAAATATAAAATCATTTTTAAAACTTAAAGATTATGCTCTTTATAATTTATTAAGTTATTGTTATGAAATGTACAATACATTAATGTTAAATACAAATAAATTTATTTCAAGAAAAATAAATTTAGTATTTAATAATTTATTTGAAAAACCAATAAATTCATTTTCAACAATTTATAAAGAATATTTTGAATTAACAAATTTTTTTTTTATAGAAAAATACTTCAAAAAAAGTAAAAAAAGTATTTCTTTAATAAACTTAGTCCTCCAATGTAAAATAATAACAAATGAGTTAAACAAATCAATAGAATTTGGTTATAATTTCACAGTAAACAAAAAAAAATATAACAACTTATGGATAATAGATATAAAAACTAAAAAAAAAATTTCTCTATGGATAAGTAGTGAAATAGACTTATTAAGTAATCATTCAAAAAGATTTTGTTATACATCACCAATATCAACTTTTTCAAAAGGAGATTTATTCCAATTAGATATTGTAATTTATTGTAAAAATGGTCCGATAGAACCAAATTCAATTGAATGGACAAAACCAATTATTTCAAATACAACTGAAGGAATTTTTGAAAAAAAACCAGTTGGTAATTCTTATCCTTATGATCCTTTAAGAGCTTGTGAAATTGAAAATATGATTCATTTATGGAGAAGTGATTATGAAATTAAGAATATTACTTTAATTGATGAATTTAAAAAAACTTTTGGAAAAAAATTTTATATTAAATATATTTATTTTGATATATCAAAGTTTTATTTTTATAAAATTCAAATGACTGCTTATAATATTGGGAAAATTAATAAAAATATTTTTACTAATTTTGAAATTGAGATTGTTCCTTATGAATGTGAATTGTTTAATGAAATTCAATGCATTGGTTTATTGAATACTTTTTATTTATCTTCTTTTAAGATTAGAATTGGAACAGATGTTACATTTTATTTAACTGATGTAAAATAAAAATGAAAAAGTTATTTTATAGATTATGTAAATAATTTTTAATCATTATTATTATTATTTTTCAAAAAATAAATTATTAAAATAAATGCTTGAAGAAAAAGATGAATATTTTGAAAAAAATTCTTCACCTAAATTAATTAATCTTGTCAATATTGTTTATGATGATGAATTTGTTCACATTATAAATAAATTATCAAGCTCAATTAAATCATATTATAAAATGACAAAAAAAATAATATCAGAAATTAATGAAAATTTATCAAATATAATTAATGATTCATTATTTATAAAATGTATTATTAATGAAATATCAATTAATAATACTATTCCAAATATTGAAACACTTCCTATGAAAATTGAATCTATTGTACAAAAAAAAGGAAATATAGATAATAATATAAATTATCTTGATGTAAATTTAAATTCCTTTTTTGATGATGCAAAAAGTTTATTTAAAACTATGAAAAATACACGTAATAAAAAAATAAATGAAGTGATGAAAAATTCAGAAAAAATTCAAATTTCTCCTAATAAAAATAGTCAAACTATTCAAGTATCTCATTTAAGAAGTCCTCTTTTTAATAATAATAATATTTTGAATTATTCAAATAATAAAAATCAAATTAGAAGTTCATCAGGAAATAGAAGTTCATCAGGAAATAAAAAAAGAAGTAAAACTTTAGAATTAAAAAAAAAGTTAATTAATAAAAATATTTATTTCACTGAATCTAATTATGATTTAGCTTTAAATGTTATTAAATTTTTAGAAAATTTAGTAGAATTACAAGAGGATATTTTAAATCATTCACTTAATGTTAAAGATAAAAAAAAGAAATTTGAAATAGAAAAAAAAAGATTAAGAGAACAAGCAAAAAGTATTATTGAAAATGATAATAAAATTCAAGAAGAATTTCATACAATGAGGATTAAACAATTATATGAAGAAAAAATAAATCAATCAAAAGAAAATGAAAAAAATGAAAAAAAGATTCAAACATTACAAAAAAAAATTTTAAAACTTGAAGATAATAATAATAAATTATCAAATGACTTAAGTTATCTTTCAGATATGAAAAATTCTGTTTTTGAAAAAGGAAATTCAATTGAAAAAATGGAAAATGAAATGAAAAGTATGAAAAATATGTATGAAGAACAAAAAGTTCATAATTCTCAATTAAATAATGAAAATCAAAAATTAAATCAACAATATAATAATTTAGGGGAAAAATATTTAGATATAAATCAACAATTTGAAAAAATGAATAAAGAAAATAATGAAATAAAAAAAAATTTACAAATAAAAGAAAATGAATTAATTGATTTAAATAAAAAAATAAAACAATTAAAAGAAAAAAATATATTATATGAGAAACAAATTAAAGAAAAAGAAATTTCAATAAATTATTTAAAGAAAAATATCTCTGAATTAAAAAACTCAAAAGATAAAAATGTAAATGATGCAATTCAAAAAAGTGTAACATTATCTGAAAAATTAAATGAAATTTCTAAATTGACTGAACAAAATACTAATTATGTTTTACAAAATTCAAATTTAAAAAGAGAAATTGAGAAATTAAAGTCTAATAAAATTAAAAAAAAAAGTAAAACTGAAAGTCAGAATAATTCATTAAGAAAAACAAATTTTAATATAATTGAAGAAAAAGATTCATTAATAGAAACATTAACAAAACAAAATGAATTTTTATTAGGAAAAATAAAAGATAAAGAAAATGAAATAAATAAATATAAAAACTCCTCAATTAGACAAAAAGAGGAAAATAAAAAAAATATTTTACAAAAAGAAGAAAAAATTGAAAAATTAAATAATCTAATTTTAGAACAATCAAATAAAATAAATATATTAGAAAGTGGTTTATTAAATAAATATGATGATACAAATCAAGAAGATTCAAATTTATCACTTGTAAATCAAATAATTAATTTACAAGAACAATTTAAAGTTGAGAAAAATAATAATGAAATATTATCACAAGCAAATCATGATTTAATTCAAAAATTAAATGAATTACAAAATGCAATAAATAATTCAGCAATTAAAGTTTCTGAAATTGAAGAATTATATACAAAACAAAATGTTGCGATATCAGAATTTAAAAATGCAATAAAATTAACCAAAAAAATTGATAAAGATAATTTAAATAAAGATATTATAATTAAAGAATTACAAGAAAAAAATATGAAAATTGAATTAAATAATAAAGAATTAAATATGAAATATCAGAAATTAATAGAAGAAAATAAACTAAATAAAATAAAAGAAAAAAAAAATAATATAAATGACAAAGAAAATGAAAAATTAAAAAAAAAAATTGAAGAATTAAATGAAAAGATAAATAAATTAAATGAAATTAATAATGGTAATAATAAGAAAATCGAAAAATTAACTAATGATAATAAATTGTTAAATAATTCATTAAAGCAATTAACAAATTCATTAAAAGAAAAAAATGATACTCTTGAAGAAACAAAAAAAAATAATAAAGAAGTTGAGAATAAAATATTAAAGAACACAAATGAAAAAGAAAATAAAATTCACTTATTAACTGAAGAAAATATAAAAATAAAAGAAGAATTAAATCAACAAAATAAAATAAATGAAGAAAAACAAAATAAATTAAATGAAATTGAAAAAGAAAAAGAAATGTTAATGAAAAGATTAAATTCTTTATCTAGGTTGAATGTAGATTTAAATAAAGGATTAAATGATAAAAAAGAACAAAGTGAAAAATTAAAGGATGAATTAAAAAAATCAAATGACCAAGTAACTGAAATTATAAGTTTAAGAAAAATAAATAGTGATTTAAATGAGAAAATAAATCAAATAAAGAAAAAAATGAATGAAGAAAATAAAAAAAATTTAGAAATTATTTCAAATAAAGAAAAAGAAAATAAAGAATTAATCAATAAAATGAATTTATTATTAAATGAAAAAAATGAAAATGAAGAGAAAAAAAGTAAAAAAAATCACAAGAAAAAAGATGATTTTTTACCTATTGAATATGATAATGATGATTTAAAAAAACAAATAGATTTTTTAACAAAAGAAAAAGTTGATTTATTATCACAAATAAATGAAAAAACAATACAAAATAATTATTTAAATAATTCTAATAATGAAATGTTAAATCAAATTAAAATTATGAAACAAGAGAAAGAAAATAGTCAAAAGGAAATTGAAAAATTAAATAGTATTATTCAAGAAATAAAAAATGAAAATGATAGAATTTTAGATGAAAATTCAAATTTAAAAAATTCTTTAAATCAAAAAAATAAAATAAATGAAAATAAATTATCAAATCAAATTAAAGAAAAAGAAGAAGAAAAAAATGAATTAAAAGGACAAATTATAGAATTAAAATCTCAATTAAATCTTTTTGCATCTCAAAAAGAAGAAACAATAAAACAATTTGAAGAAATGAAAAAAGATTTTGAAATGATAAAATCTGAAAAAGAAAAAGCACAATTACAAAATAACAATTTAAATAAAATAATAGAACAATTAAAAAATGAAAAAGATAAAGAAAAAATAAAAGAAAAAGAAGTAGAAAATAAAATAAATAATAACGAAGAAAAATTTAATGATAACCCATTTAAAGTAAATGAATTTGATAAATCTATTGAATTATTGGAAGGTAAAAATAAAGATTTATTAAATCAGCTTTCAAAATCAAAAGATAAAATTCAAGAAATGAAAATAAAAATAAATGATCTTGAAAATCAAATTAAATCATTTAAAAATAAAACAAATATTCCAAAAAATGATTTAAATATTAATGAAATAAAACCAAAAATTATATTATCAGAACCATCTCAAAATGAAATTAATTTAAATGAAAAAAATAAAGAATTAATTAAAATCAATAAAGTCTTAGAAAATAATATTATTAAACTACAATTTGAATTAAATAATTTATTAAATAAAAATAATAAATTAAAAAATCATTATTCAAAAGGAAAAAGTAGTGGAAATTTATATTTGAAATCAAAAAGTCTTTCAAATAAGGAGAATTTAAATCTCAAATTAGAAGAATTTAAAAAAAATCATCAAGAAAAATTAGAAGAGAAAATGAATGAAATAAATGATTTAAATTTAGAAATAATTGAATTAAAAAATAAAATAGATATAAATGAAGAGAATAGAAATAGTGTTTTATCAAAAGAAAATGAAATATTAATTAAAACTGATGAATATGAATCAAAAATTAAATTTTTAGAAGATAGAAAATCATTTTATGAAAAAACTATAAATGACTTAAAAGAAAAAATTAAAAGTTTAGATAATAAAAATAATTCATTAAAAAATGAATTAGATTCCTTACAACAAGAAAAAAATATTGAAATTTCAATAATTCAAAAAGAATATCAATCAACAAAAAAAGAATTAGATACAATGAAAAAACTATCATTTAATCTTGAATCATTTTCAAGTTCACGTTCAAATATTCCAATATTTTCCCCAGAAACACATTTAATTGTATGTGATAAAAATTATAATAATTTACAATGGTTTCTTTTAGCTCCAAAGGAAATAAATATAAAAAAAATAAATAATTATCATGATTTATTTTGGATTGAAAAAACTAAAATAATAAATGATATAGATAAATATAATAAATTTATTAGTGAAATGGATGAAGAGAATCAAAGAATACAAAATACAATATTAAAAATAGAAGAAAAAGATAATATAATAAGTCAATTAAATGCCGAAATAAAAAAATTAAATAAAATATATCATTGTAGTAGTATGCCTGAAGGTGATATTTCATTTAAAAGTGATCCATTAAATATGAAAAAAAATTTATCTCAACCTGATATAAGTGGATTTTCATGTTTAAATAAAGATAAAAATAATAATAAAAAAGATGATAATAATATAAAAGGTACTGAAGGAATTCCAATAGAAAAACTTAATTTAGTTTTAAAAAAATTAAATGATTCTGAAAAAAGATATCAGAAATTACAAGAAGAGAATATCAAATTAAAAAGAAATATACAAGAAAAACAAAATATTGAAAATAATATAATTTTAATAAATGAAAAAAAGAATACTGGATTTATTGTTGATGATGTTGAAGGAGTTGATAATGAAATTTCAGATGATCAAAAAAGTAATAGAAATAAAAATGATAAAAATTTTATTGAAAAATTAAATAAAAAAATTGATAAAAACAATATAAATTTCAATGAAGAGTTAAATAATACTACAAATCAACTTATTCTTATTAAATCATTATATAGAGAATTAAATACAAAATTTAATACAATTAAAAGTGAAATTAAACAATTATTTTCAAGAATTATATTTAAAGAAAATGAAATTGAAATTGTGAATAACATTTTATCTTTATTAGATTTTAATAAACAAGAAATAAATGAAATAATATATAATCATTAAATAATAACTATAATTTATTTTTTTAAATATATAAAATTTAATAATGAAATTTAAATTTAAAGAAAATATTAAATCATAAATAATATTAACGCATTTACAATCAAGTATTTTCACTTTATATTAGATAATCTTTTATATCTTTTTAAAATGATATATTATTTATAAAATAATTTTTGATATATTAATATTTTAAAACAAATTTTTTTCAATATAAATAACTCAAATACCATTATTAATATCTTTCATATTATAAGATAAATTTTTTTTTTCATACTGAACTAATTGTTTTAAAAAACCATAATTAGGCATAACTTGTTTTCTTTTTCTTTTAATAAATCTTAAAGCATTCATAACTTTATATCCTAAAGCTTTAACAAAATAAGCAATTAAACAAGAAGTACTTCTTGAGATTCCCATTTGACAATGAATTAAAATATTAACTCCTTTATTATGTGCTTCTTCAATAAATGAAACTGCTTTATTTAAATGAGGTAAAATTTGAAAATTTGGTAAATCATTTAATTTTAAATGACAATATGTAATTTCATTTGGATAATGATTATAACATTCAAAAGCACAATTTAAAATATATTTTATATTTAAAGAAATTAATTCATCTTTATCAAAAGCATTTCTATAATTACCTAAAAATAACCATGGTAATATTTGACTTGGATGATTTGAAAAATGGAAATCAAATCTATTTAATTGAATATTTTTATTACATAATGGACATAATTTTATATTTTTTTGTTTGTTAATTGTTTTTAAATATGAATTTTCTTTTAATGAAGTACAATTAGATGAATAAGTATTAAAAGTTATTAAAGAAAAAGTTTTTTTCTTCTTTAAAATTTGAGGATTGGATTTTTTTGTTTGATAATATTGAGTATTATAATTATTTATTATTTCATAAGATCTTTTATTATTTTTTGGTGTATTGCTTTTAAAATCTTTGACATTCTTTATTATGTCTATATTATAATTTTTAAATAAATTTTTATTGATTTTATTATTATTCTTTATTTCATCGGTTAATTTGAAGTTATTTGTTTTAGAATTATTTTTGTTATTTGGAGTAAATGAATTTCTTTTATTTATTGATGATTCAATATTATTTGGTATTACTTTATTAAAAGAATATTTTTTTTTATTTGGAATCAATTGTCTTTTATTAATTATTGGTAAATATGATATTTTTCCAAAATTCGAAACTTCATTCATCATTTATTTAAAATCATTAAATATTTTAAATTAAAAAAATGTTTATTATTATTTAAATTATTGATATTTTAATAATATTCAAATATTTAAAAAAATTATTTTTAAATATTATTTAACAAAATTTTTAAATGCCATTCTTTGGATGATTACTTTTTAAATTTCTGTAAGATAATTATTATTTTATTTATTAATTATTATTTTCCTTAATATCTCCATCTTTAGTATCTTCTTTTTTATTTTCATTTTCTTTAATATCATCTACTTTAGATTTTTCTGTTTTTAAATCAATATCATTAATTTTTTCTTCTTTAGCATTTTCTTTTTTTAAATCATTATCATTAATTTCATCATATTTTACATCATTATTTTTATCTTCCTTATCTTTTAAATTATCTTCATTATTTTCTTTATGTTTTTCTTCTTCTTTTATTTGTTTTTTTTCATTTTCATCAATATTACTATTTTTATCCCCATTATCAATAAAAATATTTTTATTTTCTATTTTATCATCTATACTAACATTTTCTTTATAATCTAATTTCACTTCTTCAAATTTTTGACTCTCATTTTCTTTTTTTCTTTTATTTTCATTATTATTAATATGTTCATCATTATCTTTAATATTTTTATTATTAAATTTTTTCAAATTAATTTTCTTATTTTTACTAATTTTTTTAACTAAATTACCCTTATTATAAAACATACCTTTATAAGTAACTGCCATAGAACTAAAACCATCAGTAGAATTAATAGAAGCATTTAAACTATCATTATTCTTAATATTAACAGAATTATTTTTCCTTTTTTTTAAACCAATTTCAGCATTTTTATTTCTATAAATACCAAATTCACTAAACATAGTATAAGAACCAGGACCAGGAGTCCCATTATCTCTTTCAAAAAGACCTTTATATTTTTTTGCAATTGTTTTTGAATTTGGTGATTTATAAATACTATTATATATCATTCCAGTTCCATTTATTAAATAACCTAAATTATAATCACTTGGTCCTGGTGTTATATCTTTATTATATTTAAATCTTTTTTCTTTACCAATTGAATATAATGTTGAATTATGGAAATTACTAAGAGAATAATAACCTTTCTTATTTAATATTAAATTATTTTTATATTGTGCTGGACCTGGTGTACTATAATTATTTGTTAAATGTTTTGAATTGAATTTTAAACCCATTGAATATTTTGGAGAAAAACTTCCAAATGGTTTTAAATAATTATATTCTGCTGGTCCTGGAGATACTTTATTTATTTCTGAAGTTCTACCATTTATTACTCTTTTTAACATATGTTCTTTAGATAAACCAAAAGAATAATGTGGATTATTTTTAAAGTCAATATATGGATGATCAACATTATCAAATTCTCTTACAATATTATAAAAATGTGCATTTGATGGTATTATTTTTGTAAAATCACTTTTTGTACCATAACCAATAAAAGTTTTTCTTTGAGAAACTTTTGGAGGAATATTATATAAAAATGTTGCACTACTTGATTTATTTATAACTCGAAAACGAGGTGATTTTGGAAATGAATACATTTGTTTTGAAACAGAATGATTTAATGGATGATTTGTTATTGCTTCTCTTGAAAGAACTGTTATTGACATTATTTTAATTAATGAATTAATAAAATAATATTCATTAAATATATTAATTATTAATTGTCAAAAAAAAAATATATAAATGAATAAAATAAATCATTTAAATAAAAAATTAAAAAATTTAAAAATAAAAATAAATTAAAATATGTCAAATCAAGAAGATGAAAAAGACTTATATAAAATATTAGGAATACCTAAAAAAGCATCTCAAGAAGAAATAAAAGAATCATTTAGAAAATTAGCAAGAAAATATCATCCAGACAAAAATCCAGGTGATGAAAATGCAGCAGAAAAATTTAAAAATATATCACGAGCATATTCAATTTTATCAGATGAAACAAAAAGAAAAAGATATGATAAATATGGAACATTAGATGAAGATAATTTTAATTTTGATGATTTTATGAATAATTTCACTTTTAATTTTAATGAATTCTTCGATATTGATATGGAAGATATTCCAGAAATGACTTTTCCATGTCATCATTTAAAATTGTTTATAATTAGAAAAGGTAAAGAAATAAAACCTCATATAAATGAAGATAAAGATAAAGAAATTCAATTTGAAAATAATTTACCTTTTTTACTTTTTGGAAAGGGAAAAGGATATAAAAATATAAATAAAATTTTAAATGATGATGAATGGGAAGAAGTAGAAGAAGAAAAAAATAATTTTAATAATGAAGAGAGTGATGAAGATGAAGATATTGAAGAAGTTGATATTGATTTACAAAGTTTAATGGATTTTATTGAAGAAAATACAAAGGGAAAAGGAAAGAAAAAAACTTGTAAATTTTGTAAAAATAAATTTGATGAAGATGAAATAGAAGAACATTTTATTCAAAAACATGAAAATGAATATAATAAATCAAAATATGCAAAAGAAACTAAATGGAAAGATGCAGTTGATGCTTATGAAAATTCAAAAAATGATGAAATGAAAGATATTGAAGAATTATTTGGAGGAGGAAAAAAAGGAAAAAAAGGTACTATGGGATTGGAAGATTTATTAGGAGAAATTATGGGAATGGGAATGGATATGGGAAGTGGATTTGGTGAAAAGAAAAAAAAAAAGAAAAAGAAATAAATTTTTAATTAAAATAAATTTTGAAAAATAATTTTTTTTATATTTATAAAAAAAAAAATTTGAATCATTGATATTAAAAATTTATTTTTAAGATGTCTAAAATTACTGAAACTAAAATTAAAAAATTTCCCTATTTAGGTTATTCACATAATTTAATAGAATGCTTTAATATAATTGGTTTTATGGAAGTTCATATGGGAGATATAATAAAAGAAATAAAGAAAATATCTCATAATAATAATAATGAAAAAACAATAAAAAATAAAAATCAAAATATAAGTTATTTTAAAGAATTTAAATCAAAAATAGATCCAATAATAATAAATACAATATCATCAAATTTTCAAAATGGAAATTTAATAGATTTTGATTTATTAATTAAATCAATATTTCCATCACTACCTTCAATTTATTATAATAAAACAGATAATAATAAAGATTTAAAACCAGAAAATTATAATGTAATTGTTTATTTAAATAATGAACAAAAAAATCCAATATATTCATTTTCTTTAATTTTTTATGAAATGATTCAAATTCCAAATAATCTTAAAATTTATATTCCAAAATGTTTTAATATATTATCACAATATCCGTATTTTATTGAATTTAATAAATTATTCGAGCAAATTTATAAATCATTTAAAATTAATAATCAAGAAATTCCCCTTGAAATTATGTTATATAATATAATAAATTTTACTCCAAGTCCAATAAATCATGAAATATTTATTTCATTATTCCCAAATAAAGAATTAATTTCTTATGAAAAAGAAGTTCAAAAACAAGAAAATGAAAAGTCCAAAGATGAAAATAAATTAAAAAACAAATCAAATTTAAATCAATTATCTGGATATCCTTATTTGCATTTTAATTTATCAGAAATATTTAAAATTGTCTCAATTCATAATATAATTAAATTAATTGTTTATAATTTTATAGAATCAAAAATAATTTTTTTCAGTCATAATCTTGAAATTTTAAATATTATAATGTATTTGATTTCTCAATTTAATTATCCTTGTAATGATTCATCTTCAATATCTTCCATAATTTCAATATCCAAAAAAGAATTTGTAACCCATAATATTCAATTTCTAAATAACATTAATTCAAATTTTTTTGGAGTTAAAACTAAATTTAAAAAAGAGGAATTTAGAACAATAATCAATAAATATTATTCAGATTCTTTTATTATTGATTTAGATAATGATGATTTTGAATTTTATGGTAAAAATGAACAATTAAATAAACTAATTACTTATATAGAAAAAATATTAGAGGAAAAAAAAATGAATTCAATATTTTTAGAAAGAAATATAAAAATATTATATAAAGATTTTAAAGATATAACTTCTAAAATTTCTAATTCTAATTATGGAGAAAATAATGAAGAGGAGACAGCAAAATTTTTTTTATTTGATAATCAATTTATTCCTAAAAATAAAATAATTCAAGAAAAGGTTTATGATTTTATTTTAAATCTTTTATCTGTTTTTCATAATTGTTTTAAATTATCATTTCAAAAAGAAATAAATAATGGAGAAATAATTAATAAATATAACTTAACTTATAAAAATGAAAAATTACTTTTTGAAAATTGGTCTGAAGAAGAAAAAATATTTGCTAATTATTTTTTTATTTCTAATAATTGGAAAAAATATTTTCAAAATTTTTTGACTAATAATATATTTCAAGAATTATATACAATTCCATATATATTTAGTGAAGAATTTATTACAGTTAATAAAATTGGTAAAAATGTTATTAAATATTATTTTGATATTATTGATAAATTTTATTTTAATAAAAGTAATACTGAAAATGTAGATTTTAATAATTTTTATATTTATTATGAGAAACATTTAAAGAATTATGTATTTAATGAAAGTAAAATGTCAAAAAAATTAAAAATTGATTATAATATAAATCAAGGTAAAATAAAAATTGGATATAAATATAAAATAACTGAATTAGACCAAAACATATTGTTTTCTTATATTCATTTTATAGAAAATTTAGAAGAGTCTGAATTATTAAATATTTTCCCTTCTATAAATTTACAAAAAGAATTGAAAATAAAAGAAACTACTACATTAAGTTTAACTCAATATATACAAGATATAATAATAAATCAAAAATCTATTTCATATGAAGAAATTTTATGCTTTAATTGTTTATCAATTTTTATTTTAATTTGTGATAATATTGATATATGTTCTCATTTTGAATATTTATTTACTAAATTAAATAAACACATTTTTTTATTTCGAAGAATTATAAATTTAATATTATCAATTAATTATAAATTGTCTTTAAAAAAAATGGAAGTTGATTATCTAAAAAGAAATTTATTGATATATTCAAAAATAATGGATTTTTTGATTAAAAATAATATTATTCCTGATAATATATTATGGAATTTAATAAAACAATTCAAAGAAATAGAATTAATATACAATAAAATGACTAAAGATATTAATGAAAAATTTGATAATACAAAAGAATATCCTAATGATATAGAATTAAAATTTAAAACTTTTTTAAGATATAATTATTGTAAAGATGGAATTATAGAAGAAAATTATTTTATTGAATTATCAAAGAAAACTAATTTAAATTCGGATTTAACTGAACAATGTCAAAAATGTAATTTGTTAATATCACCAAAAATTTTTATTAAAGATCTTTCCAATCCTTCAAATAAATATTTAATTAATCTTTTCACTCCAAAAAAAATATATGAAGATATAAAAAAAATAATAAAAATGTTTTATGCTAATTTACAAAAAACAAATGAAATAAAAAATCATATTCAAGAGATTATAAAAAATTTAATTTTTTATACAAATGCTTATAATATGAATAAAAATTTACAAAATTTTTTATTTTCTCTTATAGAAAATTAAATTAATTTAATTTCAAAATTATAAATAAAAATATTAAATAATATAAATATTTAACTAATTTTTTTAATTATAAAAATGAGTTTATCAAATAATTCTTCAAAAAAGAAAACAATACAACCTTCAATTCTTTCATTTTTTGGATTAAATGATTCACCATCTTCATCACAAAAGAATAATATTTTAACATCAAATAAAAAAAGAACATATAATGAAATGTCAAATAATAATAAATATAATTCTGAAAATCCCGCCAAGAAAAAAAGAAAGGAAATAATAATTATAGATGATGATTCTATAGAAGATATAAATAATTATCAATTTAATCAAAGTGATGAAATAATAAATTTATCAAAAAATGATATTCAAACACCAAGTTTTAATAATATAAAAAGTAAAAATGAAAAAAATAAAAAATTAAAAAAAAAATATGAAAATGATTCAGATTTGATTGAAATAAATGATTCAATAAAAGAAAATAATTTCAATTTAAACGATTATGACAAATCAAAAATAGAAAAAGAATTAAAAGAAAATCCTCATTATTTAGATTTATCATTAAAAAAAACACACTCAACAAAATATTTATCAGACCAAGAAAAAAATTTAGAAAATTACATATCAACAACAAATAAAAAGGAAAAAATATTACAATTTCCATCAACAACAACATCATTTAAAAAATTAAAAAATAAAAAATCAACAAATAAAAAATCAACAAGAAATTCAATAAATTCAATAAGTGATAATGAGAATTTATCATCAATATCAAATGATGAAGCATTAAACCAAAATGAAATTTTCCAAAATCCTCAAAATGGTTTACCAAATTTTTTAAAACCAGAAAATATAAAAGATAAACAAGGTAATAAACCAGATGATCCAAATTATGATCCAACAACATTATATGTTCCTGATGATTATATTAAAAAACAAACTCCTGCAATGAGACAATTTTGGAATTTTAAAAAAGATAATTTTGATAAAGTTTTATTATTTAAATTAGGTAAATTTTATGAATTATTTTTTGATGATGCTATTATTGGAAATCAAATATTAGAATTAAATTGGATGGGTAATGATCCTAAAAAATTACATGTTGGTTTCCCTGAGAAAATATTAGAAGAAAAAAGTAGAATTTTAATTAATGAAGGTTATAAAGTTGCTGTTGTTGAACAAACTGAAACTCCTGAACAATTAAAGGAAAGAGTTAAGAAAGATAATTCTAAAGATGCTTGTGTTAATAGGGAATTATGTAATGTTTTTACTAAAGGTACTTATTTAAAAGATGATAATAATAATAATTATCAAATTACTAAAAATAAATTTTGTATTAGTTTAGTTTATAATGATAAATGTGAATCTAATAATTCTCAAAGTAATGAAATTAATTATATGAGTAATTTAACTCAAAGTAATATTAATAAAATTATTGAATGGGGGATTTGTATTTTTGATGTTACTACTCTTCAATTTTATTTAGGAAATATTATTGAAGATTTTCAAGGAAGTCAAAATCAAAGTCAAAGTCAAAATTATATTGAAGGTAATTATACAAAATTAATTACTGCTTTATATAATTTATGTCCTGATGAATTAATTTTAATTAGAAATAATATTCCAAATAGAGCTCTTTCTTTTATTAAATCTTTAAGTAGTCATCCACAAATTAATTATATTAAAAATTCATATTCTTTAACAGATTTAAATAATTTATGTCAAAAATATTTTGGTGAAAATTTCCAAAACTGGAATCAAACAATTTTAGATTTATTTTCAAATGAACAACATAATCATTCATCATTAATGGCTTTACATTCAACAATAATTTATCTTGAAAAAATATTATTAGCAAATCAATGTTTACCAACTGCAATTTTTCATAATTATGATGGAGATACTACAATAAATCCAAATAAAAAAATGATTATGGATTATCAAGCAATATCAAATTTAGAAATAATAGAAACTCAATTAGATCCAAAAAATCCTGAAACTGGTTCTTTGTTAGAATATTTAAATAAAGCACAAACTCCTTTTGGAAGAAGATTAATGAAAAATTGGATTTTAAATCCTTTATGTAATATTAATGATATTAATGAGAGATTTGATATGGTTGATGATTTAATTAATAATGAAGAATTAATTATTAAAATTAGAAATGCTTTATGTAAATGGCCTGATATTGAAAGGAAATGCTCTAAATTTTATAAATTTGCTATGGAAAATAATTCAAAAGCTATTTATTTTGAAGATATTGGGAAAAATAGATTAAATGATTTTTTTAATTTAATTAATTTTATGATTTCTAGTCAAAGCTTTTTTGAAATTTTTAATAAATATATTCCTAAATTTAAATCAAAGACTTTAATTAATAAATTAAAATTTGGAACAAATATACCAGATTTAAATGAAGTTTTAGGAGAATTAAAAAATAATTATAGTATAGTAAATACAAAAGATGATAAAGGTAATCTAATTCAAAAAATAGAAAGTAAACCAGGTATATATGGAGAATATGATGATTGTAAAGAAGAATTAAATAATATACTAAATAAATTTGAAGAAATTTTACAAAAAGAAAAAAAAAGAATTAAATGTGCAATAATCCAATATTCACATACAAAAGGAATGAAATATGAATTAGAAATACCTGAAGAATACGTTAAAAAAAATCGTCCTAAAGATTATATATTAACAACAGCTAAAAAAGGTTACTTACGTTTCCACACTCAGGAAATATTAGACAATGTAAAATTATTAGAAAATACTCAAGAAAAATTAAAAAACTTATCTCAAAATGTAAACATACAACTTTTTAAACAATTCTATAATAAACACAATATTTTAAATCACTACATAAACATAATATCAGAAATAGATTGTTTATCAAATTTAGCATATATATCAACAATGGACAAAGAAAAATTTTCTCGTCCAAAATTTATCAAATTATCAGAAAATAATAACTCACCATATATCGAATTAAAAGAATGTGTTCATCCATGTTTATTAAGTAGAAATCAAAATTTTGTTCCAAATGATATTTCAATAGGAAAAAATGGTAAAAATTTAATAGTAATAACAGGACCAAATATGGGAGGAAAATCAACTTTACTTCGTCAAGTTTGTATAACAGCAATTATAGCACAAATTGGTTGTTATGTTCCTGCTAAGGAATGTACTATGAGTATTGTTGATAGAATTTTTACTAGAATTGGTGCTAGTGATAAATTATTAGAAGGTAAAAGTACTTTTTATGTTGAAATGGAAGAAACACAAAATATTTTGAGAAATGCTACTAAAAATTCTTTAGTTATTATGGATGAATTAGGAAGGGGAACTTCTACTAAAGATGGGAAAGTTATTGCAAAAACTATTTTATCTGTTTTGGAAAATAGAATTCAATGTAGATGTTTGTTTACTACTCATTATCATGATATTATTGAATGGTGTAGGAATGAAGAAAAAATAGGATTGTTTTATATGGAAAGTAATGTTGATGAGAAAACTAAAGATATATCATTTTTATATAAGTTTAAAGAAGGTATATGTCCTGAAAGTTATGGGATTTCTGTTGCTAAGTTAGCTGGGTTACCTGAAAGTATTATTAATATGGCTAGGAATATTGCTGAGAAAAATAGATTAAAGTTACCTTTTAGTATTGATTAAAGAATATTTATTTTTTTTATGATTTTATTTATTTATTTTTATTATTATATGTTTATATTTATTTATTACTCTTATTTTTATCTAAGAAAAAATAAAAATTATAATAAAAATGTAAAAACCAAAATTATATTTTTTCAAATTAATAACATCTAAAAAGATTAGAAAATATTAAATAAATTAAATAAACAAATTTTTATTGATTATATAAGTAACTAATATACATTTAGAAAAATATAAATTTAATTAAATAAAACAAGTAAAAATGGGAGGAGAAATTTCAAAAACAGAAACAGAAAAAGAAAAAGAGCCATCAAAGCATCACTCAAAAAACCACAATCACAAACATCACGAAGCAAATCACGATTCATCTCGTTCAACAAACCACAATACTCCAGAGCAAAATAATAATGATCACCCAAAAAGAAAAAAAGAAAAAGTTGCAATAGTAGCAAAAAATAAAAAAAGTACAAATCTAGAAAAAAAGAATTTAGAATTAATCCATAAAAACAATCCAAATAAAGAAGACTATGATTTAATATATAATATAATAGATAAACATTTTTTTATGCAAACCCTAAATCAACAAGCTAGAAATGAAATAATAATAACAATGTCCTTATGTAAAGTAAAAAAAAATACTACATTATTTACACAAGGATCAATTGGAAATTATTGGTATATTGTACATGAAGGTAAATTAGAGAAGACATTTGATGGGAAAAAAAAAATTGATTTAGGAAAAGGAGATTCATTTGGTGAATTGGCTTTAATATATGATTCACCAAGAGATTCTACTGTTAAAGCAATAACAGATTGTCAATTATGGGTTTTGAAAAGAGATGTTTTTAGAAAAATTCTAGATTATTTATTTACTTTAAATTATGATGAAAATAGGAAATTTTTAGATAGTATTAATTTACCTTTAGATAATTCATTCAAAGCTATTTTGGCTAATAATTTATTAACTCAAATCTATAAGAGTGGGGAAGTTATTTGTAAAGAAGGTGATTTAGGGAATTGTATGTATATTATTAAAAGTGGTGAAGTCAATTGTATTAAAAATGGGAAAGTTATTCGTGTTTTAAAGAAAGGAGATAATTTTGGTCAAAAAGCAATTTTAGAAGAAAATAGAAGGACTTTGGATATTGTGGCTAAAACTGATTGTCATTTATGTTCTATTTCTGTTGAATTTTTTAAAACTCAATTAGGTAGTAATTATAAAGAAAGTTTATATTTTGGATTTCTCAATTTGGCTTTTCAACAATCTAAACATTTTAATATTATAAATACTAAAATGTTAGAAAAGGTATTTTCATTTTTTCAATTTCATAATTATAAAAATTCAGAAATTATTTTTAAAAAAGGTGAATTACTTCAAAATAAAATTTATATTGTTTTAGAAGGAAATATTATAAATAAAATAACTAGTAAAGTAGAAGCAAATAGATATGGTTTTTTATATGAAAAAGATATATATGAAAATAAAAAAATTTCAATATCACAAGATTTAATTGCAGATCCTGATTGTTTATTAGCATCAATTGACTTTGAAAAATTACAAGGTGAATTGGGAGGAAATATGCAAAATATACAAAAAAAATCAAATCAAATGACATCAATTGATCAAATTACTTTATTTAAAAATTTAAGTGATGATAAAATTGAATTAATAGAAAGTAAATTAAAAATTGAAAAATTTGAAAATGGGAGAAAAATTATAACTCAAGGTGAACAAGGTGATAAATTTTATATAATTAAAACAGGTAGAGTTGATTTTTTTGTTAATTCAAAATATGTAAGATCATTAAATGATAATGAAGAATTCGGTCAAAGATCTTTAATTATAAATGAAAAAAGATCAGCTACTGCAATAGCAAATGGACCTGTTGTTTGTTATACATTAACAGCAAATGTTTTTAGAAGTATTTTAGAACCAAATTTATTGGCATATTTCCAAAAAAAATTTTATTTAGAAGATAATACAATTGAATTAAAAGATTTAGATAATATAAAAGAATTAGGAAGTGGAAATTTCGGTTTTGTAAATTTAGTACGTAGTCGAAAAAATAAACAACTCTATGCTATAAAAGCATTAAACTTATATCAAATAAAAAAAGAAAAATTAGAAACTTGTGTGGAATTAGAAAAAAACACTTTATTAAAAGTAGATCATCCATTTATAATGAAAATGGTAAAATATTTAAAAAATGATGTATTCATATTTTTTCTAATGGAATACATAAAAGGAAAAGAATTATGGGAAGTAATACGTGAAATTGGTTTATTAAACAGAGAACAAACTCAATTTTATGGTGGTAGTATGTTACTAGCATTAAATTACCTTCATAAAAAAAAGATAATATATCGTGATATCAAACCAGAAAATATTATGGTTAATGATATGGGTTATATAAAAGTAATTGATTTTGGTACAGTTAAAGAAATAAAAGAAAGAACAACAACAGTTATAGGAACACCACATTATATGGCACCTGAAATTGTTAAAGGAGCTGGTTATACTTTTCAAGTTGATATTTGGTCAATTGCTGTTTGTATGTATGAATTCTTTTGTGGGAAATTACCTTTTGGTGAAGAATATGATGATCCTATGGATGTTTATAAAGCTGTTAATAAAGAAGAGTTAAAATTTCCTCCTTATGTTCATGATAAAGAATTTATTGATTTAGAATGTAAAATGTTAAAGAAAAATCCTACTAGTCGATTATGGCAATTTGAACAAATTAAGGAAGAACCTTATTTTAAAAAGTTTGATTGGAATAAATTAATTTCTTTATCCTTGACTCCACCTTATAAATTAACTTTTAAAAATGAAAAAGAAAATAGTGGTATTCCTTATCTTGCTTATTTGAAGGAACAGGATGTTAAGAAAATTAATAATAAGAAAAAATTAAGTGTTAGAGGAGCTGAATTTGAGAAATGGGTTAAAAATTTTTAATATACTTTATTATTGGATTAACATATTGTTTTGTAATTTTTTTATTTGTTTTAAATTGTTTTTATTTAATTTACTTGTGTAATGAATTTATTTTATATTAATATAGATTATTTTTGATATTTGATTTATGATATTTATTACAAATATTATATGTTTAAATAATTAACTTTAAATTTTATTTTAGAAATAGAAGAAATAATAAATGATTATTAAAAAGAATAAATTGTAAAATATTCAAAATTATTTTTATAATTAAATTAAAAATAAAAAAATTAATAATTAAATTCCATTTATTTGGGATTTACTCTTATTACTTTTGTCAAAATTATTTTCCAAAAAAATAGATTGTTTAATATTTTTCTTTTCATAACTTTTTCTTTCAGTATCATCAGGATTATAATCTTCATCTACATCTTCATCCACATTACTATCTTCTTGAAGTTCATTTCCTAAAGCAGGTTTTCCTTTAGTACTTTTAAGATTATTTTTCATATCATTATTCATAATATTATTATCATCACCAACAATATTTGTATTGATTTCATCTTTATCATTAATATTTTTATTATTAATATTTGGTTTTTCATTAACTTTTTTCTTAGTATCATGTTCTGGTTCTTCAATATATTGATTATAAATTTTTAATTTTTTTGCAATTTTTAGAGGAATATCTACTTCATTATCAGCAGAACCTCTTTCTTTAATTAATTTTTGTAATTCAGTAGCAATAGTAGGTAAGAATATAAAATTGAAAACATTAATGGCTTGATCAATTATATAACATGCTGTACAAATTAATATAATATTCATCCATAAAGTTCCTGAATTAAATGCCACCATCATTGTAGCACATGAATTAAAGAAATTCCAATTATGAACAATAATTAAAAATACAATATAAGCAATAAAAGTTATTAATAATAATACCGCAAAATTTAACCAAGTTTCATATCTTGTAAATATTATTAAATCAACTGAAACAATTATTAAAATATTTGTAAATAAATTTACACTATTAAACCATAAACCAGCTATATCACCATCATCGTTAATAGATAAATCTTTCAAAGAAAAAATAACTAAATAACAATTAATTAAACAATGAATTAAACCTTTAACTAAATTTAATCCAAAATTAACAATAGTAAATATAGGAGAATCTCTAGTTTCACTATATAAAAAAGGTAACATTTTCCTAACAATTTCACCATCAGTAGGTTTAACATCAAAATCTAAACAAGCTCTTGCTCCTAAAGGAAGTGAAGTAAATAATAAATTAAATAAAGTAATAAACCAATCATCCATAATAGTCTGTCCTGAAAAATTATTATAAAATCCATAGCAAAATTGTACTAAAGTAAAAACAAAATTTTTATAAAAGAAATACATAACACATTCTGAATTTCTAATATAATTAGTTCTACCATGAAAACAAAGAATCCTATGTAAAAATTTAAATTCTCCAATTGCATAATCTGAGCTTTGAACTGCTCTCATACCTTCTTCACCATAAATCCCAACTCCAATATGAGCTTCCATTATCATTGAAACATCATTTCCTCCATCTCCAATGGCTAAAGTTACTGCTTTAGGTTCATATTGTTTCATCATTTTAACAACTTGACTTTTTTGTAATGGAGATACTCTACAACAAATTACAGCAACTGCATCTTTTGCTATTTCTAAAAACATTTTTTGAATTTGATCACCTTCATTTATTGTTAATAAGGCTTTTTCATCTACTAATATACCAAATTGTGGTTTATGTAATGAGTCATAATTTCCTGCAAAACCTTTAAATTCTTTACAAAAATCTGTTATTACTTTTTCTCTTTCATCTGTATTTATTATTTCCATTTCTTCATTTTTTTTAACTTCTATACCACATATATTAAATGTTTTCATATCTTTTGATATTAAATTACAACTTAATCCTATATTATATGCTGTATTCATTTTATCTCCTGTAAGCATCCATATTTTAACTCCTGCCATACGTAAGTCTCTTATTGTTTCTGGTACTTTATCTTGTAATTTATCTTCTACTATTGTTGTTCCTATTAAGAATAAATTATTTTCTACTGTTTTATATACTTCTGCTACTTTCCTATCTTTGTCTTCTAATTCTAAATTTGCTTTGTTTAATTCTTCTGCAAATCTTTGATATTCATCTTCTGTTAATACTTTCATTGCTACAAATAATGTTCTAAATCCTTGTGCTGAAAATTTATTTACATAATTTTTACATTGATTTAAAATTTCAGGTCTTGTGTCTTTACTTAATAATGTTTCTATCACTGAATCAGCTCCTTTACAATATAATTTAATGTAATTACCATCTCTCATTATAACAGTTTCTCTTTTTCTATCTGAATTAAATTCAATTAATTGTAATCTTTCTAAATTTTTTACTTCTTCACCATTACCTAATTTTATTCTTTTTATTGATGACTGACCACTTTCAGTCAAAGCAAATCCTTGTTCTCTTGCACTTTTAACTAATTCAATACTATCTGGACTCATTGCAATATAATCTTCACTTCCATCATCATTTTTTTGAATAGAACAATCATGACATAAAGCTAAAGCTTGCCAAAACTCAGTTAAAATTGATGTAGATTCTTCAAGTGATATATAATAATTATTATCTTGTGTACTATATGCTTTATATCCAGGATAACTTGATGTACATATTTTTATATTTTTTGCTCTAATTGAATTATACATTTCAAGACGTTGAAAAGTAATAATATTTTCTTCTTCTCTGAATTTAACATTTTTAGGTGATGATTCATCTTCTAATCCCCTTAAAAATTCATAACAAACATCACCAATTACACAAAATCTAAATTGCATTTTATTACAAGTTAAAGTTCCAGTTTTATCACTGAAAATATAATTGACAAGACCTAATTCTTCATTTAATGAAACAGAATTTGGAGTAACCCATCTTTTTCTTAATTTGGAATAACCTTCAATATCACAACTCATAAAACCACCTTGTATTAATTTAACAACTTCTAAAGTAATAATCAAAGAAATAGGAATCATAGTATTTAAAAGAAGAAGATAAGTAAAAAAAGAAATAACACCTTCAATACCAAATTTATATTCTTTAATTGGGTATATATCATTAAATTTCTTTAAATTTTTATTATAATAAACACCTCTTAAAATAGCAGAAATAAGACATAAAATAACTTGAAAAATAAAAATAAAAATTAAACTCTTATTCATTAATCTCTCAACACTAGAATATTTAACTCTAGGATCTTTAGAATTTTTCATAATTTTACAATTATGTCCAGTATAACATACAATCCCAATTATCCATTGTGTATTTCTCAATTTAGCACCTTTTAAAAGTAATTGTTTTGGATCTAAAGGGACATTACAATCATTATTCATACCATCATTATCAGAAACTTTAAATACAATATGCATTTTCCCATTTAATTGATATAATTCAGGATTAGGATGATCACAAATAACATCACCACTAACATTTAATTTTTCACATTTTTTATCATTTTTCCTGAATTTATTAGCAGTTTGTGTAGGTGAGCATTTCAATTTCAAAGTCTTTTCCCCATCAAGAGTACCAGTTTCAATAAAGCAAATACCATCTTGTATATCAGAATCAATTAATATTAAATCAGAAGGAAAAGCATTATCTTGTTTAACAGCAACAATTTCACCCATTTTCAAATCACCACTTTTACATTCAATCCATTGTCCATTTCTATAAACTTCAGCAGGTTCAGAATTTTGTTCTTTATCCAATCGAGCACGAGCACAATCTTCAATTGCTTCTCTTATTAAAGATACACTTAATACAACTACTATTGGTATTAATGCTGTTTCTGCTCCTAATGGAGATATTATAGAGATACATTGAATTATTGCACAAAATAAGAAATATACGTTTGCTGGACGCATGAATTGATACATTAAGGCTTTTGGAAGGAATGTTATTACGTTATATTTTGTAGTGTTTACTTTGTTGTCTTTAAATTTGTATTCTTTGTTTAATTCATCATCATTAATATAAAATTGATAGAGATTTGATTGAGATCTTGCTGTTGAACTTTTGGATATGTTTGATTGAGATTTTAATGGAGTTTGTTCTTGTGACATATTTTGTTTATAAAAATTATTTAATATTTTTTTGTATCATAAATAAATAAATTTATTAATTATAAATTTAAAGATTTTTTTTTATTTATTTATTTGATTTTGAATTATCATTAGAATTTTATTTACATTTTTTTAGGAAAAAATGTAAAATTATTATAAAATTATATTTTTATTATTTAAGACTTATTCATTATGACATCAAAATAATTAAAATATAAAGTAAAATAATGAGATATATAAAACTTTATTTTTGAATATGAATAAATAATAATAGTTAATTTTTATTATTCAAAATAATTAAAAATG
>Ga0256407_10002275_pt1 | contig 37194 bp, 24 predicted proteins | sample RumenRJG_04DNA_FD_193489 | JGI IMG/M metagenome (GOLD analysis project Ga0256407, IMG submission 193489) | Bovine rumen microbial communities from Lethbridge, Alberta, Canada - RJG_04 | ecosystem: Host-associated > Mammals > Digestive system > Stomach > Rumen | place: Canada: Alberta... | reverse complement strand
TTTTTGTATTTAAATTATCTTGACTAATATATCTTAAAAATTGATTCATATATTTTTTTTTTAAATAATTTGTTTTTTTATTTCCATTTAGTTCAAAAGAAAAATTTTTTAAATCAGAAGAATAGGAATAAGGATATGAATGATGATTAAATAATGATTTTTCAAATTTCTTTAAATTTTCAAAAGGTTCATATGAAATTTTATTTTTATTCTTTTTTTGATTATTATTTATAACATTATTATAATCTCTTTTTCCTTTATTAAATATAATTGATTTTATTCTTCTTTTACTATGATTACTATTTATACTTTTCTTATCAATTTTTGAATAATTTGGAGTGTCTCCTAGAGTTGAATTATATGATGGTGATAATGAACTTTCTAAACCAATTTTTATTATATTTTTATTTGTAGATGAATTATTTTTAATAATTTTATTTGATTGTATTTTTCTTTTTTGATATTTTTGATTTAATGGCATATTTAATTCTTTAAGCATGTTTTTATTAATTTATTATATTATGTTTATTTTTTTTAATATTTTTTTTAAAATATTTTTTTTTATTTGAATTCAAAAAAATTATTATGAATAAAAATGATATACAAGATAATAAAATTGAATCAGAAGCTGTGATTCTATATAAACCAAATCAAATAATAAAAAGTTTGACACCAAAATCAAAATTAGATAAATTTATAGAAATTTTTGAAAATATTATTCAAATAATATTTAATATAGTATCAAAATGGGTAAATATAATTGGACCTTGTTTTATAATTGCATTTTTTTGTTTTTTTATTACTGTAATATTATCTTTTATTACAAATTTAATACCATATTGGTTTTCTGAACCAAAGACAATAACTTCATTTTTTATAATAATAATAATTTTTCCATTATTTTTAATATCATATTTTGAAATGGTTTTTAATTATATTTTAGTCACTTTAATCAAACCTGGTTCAGTTAAAGATATAAGAAATAGTAAAAAATTTAAATATAAATTAAATCCATATTATACTAGATTAATAAATTTAAATTATATTTTAAAAGAAAGTAATTATGATAATTCAATAAATCCAAAATTTAATTTTTGTAAAATTTGTAATGAAATAAAACCATTAAGAACTCATCATTGTACTATTTGTAATGAATGTATTTTAAGAATGGATCATCATTGTCCTTGGATTAATAATTGTGTTGGTTTAAATAATTATAAATATTTTGTATTATTTCTTTTTCATTTATGGTTTTTTTGTGTTGAAAATACTATAATGAGTGTATATTTATTTTTTAGTTCTAAAGAAAATTACTCTGATCATTTTACTTTTGTTACAATTTTATGTATGGCTGGAATTTTCATAAGCACTTTTTTTAATATTTGGTATTGGAATATTATTTTTAATAATGATACTTCGATTGAGTTTTGGACTAGGAAAATTAAAACTAAAAATATTTTGATTAAATCTTTTTCTTTATCTAATTATAAAGATAATTTATTTATTACTTTTTGCCAAAAAAATTTGTTTAAAATTATATATTTTCCTAGTATTAAAAGTTTAGATTTAAGTGGATTAGAATGGTCAAGATTAATTGATAGAGATTTTATAATTGAAGGTATTGATGAAGAATTAGATAATATAAATAAAAATATAGATGAAGAAGAAATAAAAATTAATAAATAATTAATTTATAAATTCAATAATATTTAAATTATTGATTTAAAGAATAAAATTACCTAATAATATCATTAATCATTAAAAAAAATAAAAAAGAAATATAAATAAGAAAATTAGAAATAAAATAAAAATAATATATTATAGATTATATTAATAATTTCTTTTATGTAATTGAATTAAAAAAATTAAAACAAAATAATATAAAAAAAATACAATTTATTAAATAAATGACTGAATCATATAATCCTTTATCAAAAAATATAGAAAACTACGAGAATGATTTAGAAATAAAACAAAAAATAATGGAATTAAAAATAATAAACAAAAACTACAATAAAGACCATTTCTTAGATTTTTGTAAAGCAAAAAGAATAGATGGAAATAATTTAAATAGATGGACAATATCAGAATTTCAACAAATAGTAGATGAATATATAAAATATCATCAAGATGTAAATTACAGAATAGATGAAAATGAAATAAAAATAAATGAAGAAAAAGAAAAAGAAAAAAAAATAAATTTTGAAAATGATTTAAACACTCAAATTTCACAAATTCAAAATACCCAAATTCAAACATCAAATGAAATAATAGAAATAAATTGTAAAAAATTAGATAAAAATATATTAAATGATAAAAAAGTAATAATAGAAATAAAAAATCCAAAAGTAATTTCAGCATCATATTTTCAAGTAAGTTATACTCAATATGAAATATATACAAATATAACAAATTGGTTAGTTTATAGAAGATATTCAGATTTTGAATGGTTAAGATATAATTTAAGAAAATTATATCCTAAAATATTTTGTCCACCAATTCCAAATAAAAAAATAGGTTCAAGAAGATTTGAAAGTGATTTTGTAGAAAAAAGAATGAAATTTTTAAATAAGTTTATTAATTCTGTTTGTGAAAATGAAATTTTTAAAACAAGTGAACCTTTAATTTCTTTTTTATCTTTACAAGATAGAACTCAATTTGAAGCAAAAATGAAAGAAATTAATTCTTTTTCTCCTTCTAATTTTATTGAAGATATTAAAAATTTTGAAGGTGTTGTTAAATTAATTGAAGATAATAATAATCAATATTATAAAAATATTTCTAGTTATTTTCAATTACAAAATCAAGTTTTAGATAGGTTAAATTATAATTTGAAAAATTATTATTATAATATTTCTGCTGCTTGTATGAATTTAGATGAAGTTTATAAAGATTTTAATAATTTATTTAATTTAAATAAGAGAATTAATATTAAAGAAGAAATTACTAAAACTTATGAAATTTTAAGTGTGTTTTTTAAAAATTGGAAAAGAATTTTATTTAATCAAAATGAAATAATAAAAAATAACATAAAAGATTTTTATAAATATATAAATATGGAAACTGAATCTTTTAATGAATTATTTTTAGAAAGAGATATAATAAAAAATAAGTATGATTATGAACATAATAGATTAATTTCAAAAAAGGAAAATTTATGGGAAAATGGAGATATTACAAAATATGAAATTTTAGATGAATATAATTCAGTTGATAATCTTCTATTATTGAGAGATAAAAAATATGCATTTAATAAAATGTGTACAAGAGAAACTCAAATTGAAAATAATTTACATAAACAATTAAATTATACTAATTGGATGTATACTGAAGAATTAAATAGAATTAATAATATAAATGCTAAAAAATTTGTAGATAATGTTAAAATTTTTTCTGAGCAAATTTATCCTACTTTAAATGATTCTTTTAATGTTTGGTCTGAAATTGCTTCTTATACAAATAATAATGAAGTAAAATAATTATTTAATATATATAATTTAATGATTTAATAGTGTATCAATTTAATATAATTTTTTATTTTTTTAAAATTAAGAAAAAAATGAAATAAAAAAATGAATATTTAATTTTATAAATTTAAGAAAATAATAAAAAGAATCTAATAAATTATTAAATAAAAAAAATGACTAATCAAGAAAGACAAGATTACCAATTTTATGATCAAAATCAAATGAAAGAAGAAATGCAAAATCAAAATCAAATACAAAAACAAGGAAAGAAAGGAGGATACTCAAAAAATTATAAAGACCAATCTCAAAGAGGAAATCAGAATGTAAATAATTTAGACGATAAATTACAAAGTCAAAACGTAAATGAATATAATAATAATTATCAAAACTTCAGAAAACATAAAAAAGGATATACAAATTATCAAGGAAAAAATCAAAATGAAGAATTTGATAATAGACAAAGAACAAATAGTCCTCAAGGATATAAAAAACCAAAAAGAAAAAGAAAAGAAAATATGAAAGATGAATTTATGTTTGAAAATCAACAAAATAATCATCCTCAAATGTATAATAAACAACATAAAAAAAATCCAATTAATACTCAACAACAAAGACCAAAAGAAATAAATAATAATAATTTAAATTATAATAATAATGTAAACACAAATAATAATAATGTTAATAATAATAATAATTATATTCAAAATATTAATAATAATAATTCAAATGAACAATATAAACAAAATATTAATTTAAATCCAAATAATTTAAATAATCAAAATTTTAATTTTCAAAATCAACAAAATCAAAATAAACAAAATATAAACAAAGGACAAAATATGTTATTAAATTCAATTCCAAATCAAAATATGTTATATATAAATTCAATAAAACAAAATGAAACAGAAAAAAAAGATGAAAAATCAACAGAAACAACAACAGATGATTTATCACAATCAAGTTATTCAAATATGAATAGAATAATAGAATCACAAGACAATATAAATAGACATATTAATTTAGGAAATACAAATATGAATCAATTTATTCCTAATGAAATGATAATGAATAAAAATTATATTCAACAACAACAAAATTATAATAGAATACCAACTAATATTTATAATATGCCAATTTCAATTGAACAAAATCAATTATTTAATAATATGAATAATCAACAAAATAATTTTCCTTTTGGAGTAAATGAAGATGCAATGAAACATAAAAAAATTACAAAAAAAATACAAAAAAGTCCAAATGAAGGAAATATGGTAAATATGAATCCAAATATGAATGTGGGAAATATGATGAATATTCCTAATTTACATTTTCCTGGTCAAAATATAAATAATAATAAATTTTTTAAAAATAATAATAATGCATCATTAAATAATAAAGGTAGTTTAAGTATGCAAGGTAATAAAAATACAATGCCTAATTTTAATCCTAATTTAAATTTAAATTTTATGATTCCTCAAAAATCTCCTCAAGCTCCTCAAAATACTATTCCTCAAAATATAATGAATCAAAATTTAAATTTAAATATGAGTCAAAGGAATTTTTATAATAATCCTAATAATAATATGAATAAAAGACATCAAAATCCTTATAAGAGAGTTAATTCTGATAAAAATTTATTAGGTATGGAAAATAAGAATAAAGTCGATTTATATAATCATAATATGCAAAATAAAAATTTTCCTAAATTTCATAATAATATTAATAATAATAATAATAATATTAATAATAATAATTTACAAAATCCTAATATACAACAACAAAAAATGTTTCAGTCTAAAAATGAAGAATGGATTAAAAATTTCCAAAATCAACAAATTTATAATATGAATAATAATAATAACATTAATAATCAATTTAAAAAAAATTTTTCATCTTCTCTTCATATAATTATTAAATTAGATAAAACAAGAGAAGAAATTTTAGAATTAAGACCCGGAGAAGAACCAAAAAATTTAATAAATTCACTTAAAGCAAATAATAATTTAAGTGAGCCTTTAATAAATTTAATTTATCAAAAAATAATGAATGCTTTAAAATTTAATAAATCTATTTTAGATTTAGTCCCTAGTAAATATACTTTAAAACAAATGAACTTGATTAAAAATTGTTTAATTGAAAAAGAAAAAAAATTTAGAAATGAAAAACTTGAACCATTTTTACAAAGAAACTCTTCATTTTTAGATAATTTAAATCAATTTGAAAATTATATTTCTGAAATTAAACCATGTTATGATGATATAAAAAATACTGATATTTTAAATATTACTCAATAATATAAATTACAATTGATTATATAGAAAAAAACTTAAAAAATATAATACTTAATACTTATATACAGAAAAAAAAAATAAAATAAAAAAAAAAAAAAAAAAAAAAAAAAAAAAAAAAAAAATAAAAAATAATAAAAAAAAAAAAAAAAAAATAAAATAAAAAAATAAATAAAATAAAAAAAATTAAAAAAAAATTTTTTTTTTTCCATTATTACATAAATTCATATTATAAATATAAAAAAACCAAAAAACAAAAAAAAAATAAAAATGGGTCTACAACCATATCAAATTCAAATACCCCAAAATCAAGCAGCTCAATTTATGAAAATATGTCTAACAAAAGAAATGATATATCAAAACGAAGAAATCCAAGGAGAAATATATCTAATGCCACCTCAACAAATACTACTTCAAGACATAATAATAAAAGTTCGTGTAGTAGAAGGATGGGTTTTCCAAGAAACATCAGATGTAGTTTACAATGATTTAAGTGATAGAATAATATGTCAAGTTCCATTAAATCTAGGAAAATTATTAAATATAAATACACCATTAATAACTTTACCAGTTCAAGAATTTAAATTTCCTTTTATTATAAAAATGCCAAAAGATATTATTCCTTCATTTGAATTCCCTATGCCTAATAGAAGAGGTTATATTAGATATTCTATTATTTCTGAAGTTATTTCACCTTATTTTAAATGTGCCTATGAAAATTTTATTATTATCAAATCCAGACCTTGTGTTTTAAATTCTCCTTTGAAAATATCTAATACTTCAAATGTTCATAAATGGGGAATTTTTGATAAAGGTTCTACTACACTTACTGTAAGTTATAATACTACCAATTATAAAATTGGTGATCAAATTTTTTTAACTGTTAATGTTAATAATACTAGAGGAAAATTAAATGTTACTACTTGTAAATTTTCTATTATTAGGAAAGTTACTTTTAATAATAAATTTGATACAGTAAAATATCCAATTGAAAAAACTATTTTTGAATATAAATACCCAGTTAGAATTTGTATTGGGAAAAGTAATAGTTTTAATTTTTCAGTTATTATTAAAGATAATGATGTTAGTAGTATGAATTATACTGGAATTTATAATCCATTTCCTTTTATTTCTGATTATAATATTTTAATGCCTTGTGTTAGTGGAATGCTTATTAAATGTAGATATTTTATTAATGTTAATTTATCTTTTGATTCTGCTGTTACTAGTGGATATAAACCTAATGTTAATTTACCTATTTGGATTACCCATCAAACTATGAATGAATATAATTTAGAAAAAAAAGAAGATTATGAATTACAGAAAGCTATTGAAATTAGTAAAATTGAATATAAAGATATGGAAAGTAGAGTTTTAATTGAAAATGATAATAATATTATAAATTCTGATATTAAGAATAATGAATTTGGGAAAAATAATTATAATGATATGAACAATAATAATGTCCCTATTAGTCAAAGTAATTTTGTTAATAGAGTACCTTATCAGAATAATAATTATCCAAATATGAATTCAAATGAGAATCAATATCAAAATGTTATTACTAATAAAATTGAAGTTAAAAATAATAATTTTAATAATAATAATTTTAATAATAATAATAATTTTAATAATAATAATTTTAATAATAATAATAATAATTATTATACAAATAATATGAACTATATGAATAATAACAATAATTTTGGAAATAATAACATTAATATGAATAATAATAATACTAATTTTGGAAATAATAGCAATAATATCAATAATAGTAATATTAATTATGAGAATAATAATCAAAATTTGAACATCAAAAAAAATGAATTTCAAACTCCTAATTCCCAAAATTCAAATAGCCAAAATCAAATTTCTTTAATAGACAATGAAAAAGATCCAAATCAAATAAATGAACCAGTATTCAACATAAATGAATTATAAAAAAATATTTTTAAATAGATATAAAAAATTAAACCAATTAATTAAATAAAAAAAATATAAAAAAAAAATTTAAAAAAAAAACATGTCAAACAAAAACCATTATTCATCAATAAGCAATCTTCAAAATCCAAAAACAAACATACCTCAAAATCCAAATATAACAAATCATACATTAAATCCTTATAATAACCAAAATCAAAAAATTCAAATGCAAAATCAAACAATGATACTTAATCCTCAAGATTTTAAAAAAAAACCAAATTCAATAATTCCAATTCAAGTAGAAACAAATGGAAATAAACCTTTACCTCGTTATGGTCATAGTTTAGTATCAATATCTTCTGTAAAATTAATATTATTTGGAGGTGCTGTTGGTGATATTAGAAATTATAAATGTTCAAATGAGGTTTTTATATTTAATTTAATGACTAAAATTTGGACAAAAGTTGATTATTCAAATATGCAAAATTTACCAAAAGAAAGAGCAGCTCATGCTGCAGCTGCTAATAATAATAATCAAATGTTCATTCATGGAGGAAGTATTGGAGGAAGTGGTTTAGCAGAAGATGAATTATGGTTATTTGATATGAATTTATCTAATAATAGTAATCATGATAATAAAAATAATAATAATAATAGTGGTAAAGATAAAGAAATTGGAAAATGGAAATTAATAAATGTAACAGGTCCTTCCCCTGGTAAAAGATATGGTCACACATTAAGCAATATTCAACAAAATTTAATATTAATAGGAGGAAATACAACCACAGGATTATCAAATGATATATGGATAATAGATATAATTGAGAAAGAACCATCATGGCAAAAAATCCAAACAGAAAATATGGAAAATATCCCATGTCCTCGTTTATATCATACAAGTGTAATATGTAATAAAGGAGCAGCAAAAGGAATGTTAATTATTTTTGGAGGAAGAAACTCAAAAGAAAATGCATTAAATGATATATGGGGACTTCGAAAACATAGAAATGGAAAATGGGATTGGATAAAAGCACCAATTACTAATGGTCATGTTATGAAAAGTAGATATAATCATTCTTGTGTTTTTTATGATACTTTAATGATTATTATTGGAGGAAAAAATTCACAAATTAATAATGGATTAATTCCTGTTGAAGTTTATGATACTGAAAAAAGTGAAGTTTGGGAATTTTTAAGTATTGGTATGGTTAGACATTGTTCTTTTATTTTGGATAATGATTTATTTTTATATGGTGGTTTTATTGAAAAAAATCAAGTTCAACCAAATGGTTTTTTATTTAAAATTAGTTTGGAAAATTTATTTAAAGAAAATAAATATTTATTGAGTAAAATTAATGAACTTGGAAATAAAAATTTGAATAATAATAATTTGGGAAGTCCTAATAAAAATGAAAAGAAAAGTGGATTTAAATTAAGTCATGAAGTTGTTATTGGTTCAGGTGGGATTAGTAATGAAAATAAGGAAGAAGATATTGAACATACTACTTCTCGTTTAAGGAGAGTTTCAATTGAAAAATTAGCAGAAGAAAAAAAAAGATTAATTGATGATGAAGCACAAAAAAATTTAATTGAAAGAAAACATATATTTAATTATGAAATTATTAATAAATTTATAGAAATATTATTAAGACCTTTTGAATATCTTGATCATAATAAAATGGATATTATACATAAAACACTTCCATTTACAAATGATAATATTAATGATTTATTAAATGAAGTAAAACCAATTTTACAAAATGAAAATTCTTTAATAAAAATTAGATCTCCTTGTAAAATTTTTGGTAATTTAAATGGAGATTATAATGATTTAATGAGATATTTTGAATCTTTTGGAAATCCAAGTGATGATAATTTAATGGGTGATATTAATGTAATGCAATATATTTTCTTAGGAGATTTTTGTGATAGAGGATTTTATTCTTTAGAAATAATATTTTTATTATTTGCTTTAAAAATAAAATATCCAAATTTTATTTATTTAATTAGAGGACATCATGAAGATATAAATATAAATATAAATTATGGTTTAAAAGAAGAATGTATATCAAAATTAAATGTTGAAGAAAAAAAATCTATTGAAATATTTAATAAAATAAATGAAATATTTAATTATTTACCATTTGGAGTTTTAGTAGATAATACAATATTATGTATTCATGGAGGAATTGGTTCTACTATTAATTCTTTAAGTGATATTGAAAATATTAAAAGACCAATTAAAATTATACAAGATGTTACTAATAATCAAGAACAAATTGTTTTAGATTTATTATGGAGTGAATATTCAGATAAAATAAATGATGTTGAAGTAAATTATGAAAGAGATAAATTAAAAAAAGGATTTATTGTTAAATTTGGTAAAGAAAGATTAAATAAATTTATGAATGATAATAAAATTTTATTAGTTATTAATTCACATACTTATATTAAAGAAGGGTTTAAAACTTTTAATAATGATAAATTACTTACTGTTTTTTCTGGGAGTAATTATATGGATAAATATTGTAATATGGGAGGAATGATTATTATAGGAAAAAAAAATGCAAATAGACCAATGAATATTATTCCAAGATTAATTAATGGAAATGAAAAAAAGAATGAATGTTATAGAAAAAATAGAAGTCCTTCTCCAGTTAGAGTTTAATTAAATTTTTGATGTTATATTTTATTTTTAAAAGATTAATTAAAAGGAAAGAATATGAACATTATATAAAATCTTAATTTATGTTATTTAAATTTTTTATTTTGATTTTATATAAATAAATCAATGTTTTTATATTATTTTTTTCATTTATTATATAATTGAAAAAAGACAAATAATTAATAAAAATTTATTTTTTATTATAATTAATAAATCAATAAATATAAAAACAATCTACATTAAAACATGAAACAAACAAATAATTCAGAAAAAGAAAATTTAATTTCATTTAAACAAATTGAATTCTTTATCCAACAAAATGAAAATGTTTGTATACCAGCAATTATTTTTGAATATTGTACATCTGATTCTATTTCCTTTGACGAATTTGATTTATATAATTTCTTTGAAAAATTTGGAGAAATAGAAGAATTTCAATTAAAAGAAAAAATGGCAATTGTATTATTTCAAAGTTTTTTTTCTGCAAATACATGTAGAGAATTTTTAAAAAATGAACATAATTTCAAAGATAATAAAAAAAATAAAATTAATATTAAATGGTTTATTTTTCATGAAGATAATTATTTATTACCTGATTCTCTTAAGGAAAAATTTTACAATATTTTCATAAAAAATTCTTTTAATTTAAAAACTTATATTTTTAATCTAGTAAAAAATAATAATAATATAAATCAAAATTTTATACAAACGCAATATCCTTTTAATCCTCAAATTCAAAATAATTATTTTAATATTAATAATATTAATATTGTACAAAATTCATATTTTCCTCAAAGCTCATATGGTAATAATAATGCTCCTTTTCAGGACATTAATAATTGTAATTATAATAATTATTATTTTAATAATAATAATATGATAAAAAATAGTAACGTAAATAATCAAAAAAATAAAAAAAAATTGAAATATAAGAATTCTGAATTTAATGAAAAATTTATTAAAAATTATAATTAATATATTAACAAATATTAAATTATTACTTTCTTTGGATAATTTATAATAATATAAATGATATTTGTATACAATTAGTTTTTATGGAAGTTATAAATAATAATAAGAGGAAAATGCAGTGGAATAAAAGAACCTTAAAAAATTTAGTTACCATTTTCTTTTTTTAGTTTATAAAAGGAGAAAAGGTACTAAATAACTTTTTTAATTGTAAATAAATTAATTAAAATTATCAAAAAGGATCTTAAATAACACTGTATCAGGAATAATATATATTTCCTTGAGTATGGAAATTAATTATATATAAAATTCTTGTTATTTTCCTCTATAACATTAATTTTTAATGATATAAAGATTATTATTTTAATTAAAAAATGTTTTTAGAGTAAAATAGTCATTATAAAATTGTAATTTTTAATTTTATTATATATGTTTAAAAATTTAGTTTATATTTTAATTTTATAATTTATAATAAAAACTCTTGTTTTATCTTAACTTTAAACAAAATATTCTATATTCTATTTCTAACATTACCTCCTTAATTTTTTATTTATAAATATCAAATTAATAAAATTTAATCATCATTATTAATGAATTTTTCTATAAATTTCTGATTTTCATTTTTTGTTAATCCACATCTATTACAATTATTTCTAAAAGCAAAATTTAAATTTTTACATTGAACACAAATCCAATCACCTTCTCTTTCAACAAAAGGTTTTTTTTTCTTTTTATCAGAATCATCTTTTTTTTTAGGAGAATAACTATGATTATAATTAAAATTATTTTTAAAAATTTGATTATTTAAATATAAATTATTAGAATGTAAATTACCAGTACTTGAATTATTAGAATTAAAAATAATTTGACCAGGTGTTCTCCCACATCTATTACATTGAACTCTCACTAAAAAAATTTATATATTAAAAAATAAATATAATTACTTTCATAATTAAAATTTTTACAATTTGAACAAATCCATCCAGATCTTCCATTCATTGTAAAAGAATTATTTGGAAAGTTAAATCCTTTTAAAAAATTATTTCCATTTAAACTATTACTTATTGGATTTTGATAAAATGAAAATAATTGATTTGAACGTATATTATTAATATATGATGATGGAATTGGATTTGATGGAACTCTTGGAATTGTTTTATTTGGATTATTGTTATAATTATTGTTTGATATGTTTTGAGATTCATTGTTTGAATTATTTATTGTTTGAGTTTGATTATTATTTTCTATATTTAAGTAATTTGTATAATTAAAATTTTCTAGATTAAAATTATTTTTTATGTCGTCTTCTGCTAAAATAAATTCTTCATCTTCATCTGAATTTTTATTGCTTTCTTCATCTGCAAATTCCTTTGTTTTTTTTTCATTAAATGGATTTATATTAAAATCAAATGTTTTAAAATTATTATCATCATTTTCATTAGTTTCTATTTTTGAATTAAATGATAAAAAGTTTTGTTCTTGATTCTTTTCTTTTTGGAGATTTTCATTTTCTTTTATATTAGTTTTATTTATCTTATTATTATCTATATTTTCGAATTTAACTTCATTTATTTTTTCTTTTTCTGACATAATATATATTAAAACTATTAATATTTAAAATGAAAATTTATTTGTAACAAAAATTATGGTTAAATAAAAATTTGAATTTTTATTAATATATTTATAATATAAGTTTTTACAAAGATTTTTTTTTAATATATTGTAATTAACTATATTAAAATTAAATTAAGTTATTTTATTTAGAAAAAAATAAAAAAATTATTGATAAATAATAATATATTTATTAATTTTCCCTCCAAAAAACCTGTATTTCATTTGAAATATTTTCATTATTTTCATCAATATGTATATCATTATGAATTAAATATCTAAGTCTAGGTAAAACATTATTATTATAATCATCACGATATAAGTTATGTCTCAAAATTGAACTATCAACAAAATCATTCATATTAATCCATTCTCCATTTTCATTTTCTTTTCTTTCATGAAGAATTTGTCTTAATATATTATAATCTTCCTCTGCAATTTTATTATAATATTTAATCATTTGGAAATATTTTATTATTTGATATAATAATAATAAAAACATTACTCCAGTTATACTAATACTAATATTATTCACTGAACTATTAATACTTAAAAAATACCAAGATATTATAAAACATATAATTGTTAAAAAAACTATAAATGATGCTAGTTTAATATAATTTCTTCTTATATTTGTTTTTAATTTTGAATTATACATCATATTATAATTATTTGAATTATTTATAACAGTATCTCTAATTGATGATTGTAATTGAATGTTTGGATTTAAATTTTGATTATTTTGAACAAAATTCTGATTATATGGAATATTATTATTTGATGATGAATAATTATTAACTATATTATCATTTGAAAATAAATTTCTTTCATTATTCATATAATTATTATTTAATTCATTATATGGATAATTATTTTTTTGTTGTTCTTCTGAGATTTGATTTGATATTATTAAATTATTTTCATTATTTATTTGATTAGGGTTATTATTCTGATTATTATATGAATATTCATTATTTATATTTGAATTATTTTGATTATCATAGTTTTGATTATTAAAATTTATTTCTTGATTTTGTATTATATTGTCATTATTATCATAATTATTATTCAAATCACTATAATTATTTTCATTATTATCATTAGGATTATTATAATTTGTATAATCATTTTTATTATTCATATTTATATTTTCATACTGATTTAAATAATTATAATTTTTTGAACTAATATTATTATAATTATTATAATCTATTATATTTTCATTATTATTGTTTAAATTATTCATATGATTATCATTATAATTATGATTTTCATTTAATAAATAATAATTACTTAAATTTGGATTAATATTATTATTGGTTATATTATTATTTTTATTGTTATTCATAATATCAAAATTTTGATTTTGATTTTGTTGAAAAGTATTTATTAATTCATTATTCTCATTTTTATTATTATAAATACTATTTTTAACAACCTCATTATTTTGAATATTATTCTGCTCCATTACATTATTTTCAATATTAAATAAGTTTTTATTAGATAATAATTGTTCTTCATCATTTATATTATTATTACCTATTCTAATTACAGATATTGTTTTGATCCCGCTCGAATGTAAATTATTATTATTACCATCATTATATATATAATCAATAATTTCTCCTTCTGAATCTATTTCAATTTCATTTTCTTTATCTTTAAATATTTTTTTTGCTTTATTTTTTTTCTCAATATTAGATTTGTTTTCATTAAATATAAAATTTTTATTTTGTATATTTTCGTTAATACTATTTTCATTATTTAGATTTTTTAAATATAAATCAAGAAAATAATCTTTTGATTGATTCCTTGGTTCGAATTGAATTTTCATTCTTAATAAACGCATTTTTAATTCCTCAATTGATAATTTTTCTAATTCATTATTTATATCATTACTATTCATGTTTTAAATGTTTTAATTTTATTTTCCTTTATATAAAATTAATTAAATTTTTAAATTTTATTTTGAGAAAAATAATGAAAAAATATATAATTTATAAATTGAAGTAAAATAATAAAAATAATTAAAATATAAATATGTAAATGAATAATTAAAGTATACAAAATTTTTATTAAAAAAAAATAAACAAGTAAATCAATAATTATAATATTATTCAGGGTATTAAAAAAATTTATTTAAAAATAAATAATTTAAAAAAAATAAAATTTAAAAATACAAAAATAATAAAAACGCTTTAATTAAAATAATAATAAAACAATGAAATTTCATAAATTAATATTCACATACTTAATTTTTCAATTTTTCATAATAAATATAACTTCAGCAAAATTAAAATTAAGAGTAGGAGAAAAAATAAAAATAACAAACATTGATCCATATAATATTAATGATGTAACAGAAATATATTATGCACAAGGGAAATGTACAAAAAATAATTGTGATAAATGTATAAATTCAACTTTATGTCAATGTCCAACTGGTTATGCACAAGATCCAAAAAAAAAAGTTTCTGATGATGTTAAAAGTTGTAAATATAAAATGAAAAAACAATGGGTATTTTTTTTATTAGAATTACTTTTACCTTTTGGAATTGGTCATTTTTATGCTAAAAGAATTATTTATGGTCTTTGTAAATTATGTACTTTTGTTTTCATTATTTTATTTGATTTTATTGTTAAAAAAAGTTTAAATTCATATAAAGCAAAATTTACTTTTAATATTTTTATGTATGTTCTTTATTTTGGATATATTGGATGGGAAATTTCTGATATTATATTAATTGGAATTAATTATTTTAAAGATGGAAAAGGTATAAAATTTTCTACTCTAAAAAAATCATCATAAATACTTTAAAGTAAAATTTTTAAAATATTTTTCCAATTTTTTTCCTATATTAAATTATATATTTTTTTAAATTTTTATATTATCTTAAATTATGAATACTGAAAAAATTATTTTAAATCCAATATTAATTAAAAAAGATATAAAAGCAAATTGTACTCAAAGTGTTTATTTAGAAACAAAAAATTTAAAATTAATATGTTCAATTAATGGTCCTCATTATATAACTAATGCAGTAATTGATGATTATAAAATGAGTGTAAATGTCAAAATAAAAATACCAGAATATTTCAAAGAAAAAATAAATAGTAATATAGAATTTATGGAAAATCAAATAAAAAGTATTTTAGATGGTCATTTATTATTATTAAAATATCAAAGAACAAAATTAGATGTAAATTTAGAAGTATTTGAATATAATAATGATTTTTTACCATATGCTTTAATGGCAATTTCACTTTGTTGTAATTATGCAAATATAGAACAAAAAGGAATATTAACTTCTTGTTCTATTTTAGTTAATAGTAAAGGAGAAATTATAACTGAGCCTTCATTAAATGAAGAAAAAGAAAAAAATTCAATTAAATTTATTTTAGGATATAATATTTTATTAAAGGAAAATGTATTATTTATTCAAAGAGGAAAATGTAGTGAAGATATATTAAAAAAAGTATTAGCAATATCAATAAAAATCTGTGAAACATATCAAAATTTTTTAATAAAACAATTATAAAATAAAACTAATTTTAAAAAATTTTTTTAAATTTATTCCTCAATTAAATCAAAATCAACATGATAAATTTCAATTTCTTTAACAATAAAATGAGACTCACCATTATTTAAAGAATATTTTTTAATATTATTATTCCCATATGAATAAGGAAAACTACTTTTATTAAGCATTTTATTAGCATTATCAAAAATTAAAATATCTCCTTTTCCAAAACTAACTAAATAATTAGTTTTACAAATAATAGCTTCTTCAATATGATCATTTTTAATAGGATATTTCTCTAATTTATCTAATGAAAAAATAAAAGCAGTTTTATCTTTTTTAAAAGAAAATCCACCTTTCCAAGTTTGATTTGTAAATCCTCCAAAACGATTTCCATTTGTAGTTTCTATTAAACTTAATGTTGGTACAATATCATCACATTTTATATGAAAATAATCTGATTTATAATTATTTTCTGAACCTTTATAAATTAATTTTAATTTTATTGCTTTTTCATTACTTAACCATTTTGATATTTTCTCTACTTCTTTTTTTGATTTTATTATTACACTGTGAATTCCTAATAATTTATATATTTCATCTTCTTCTTTTGGTAATGGTGTTGAAATATTATAATATAATTTTTGTGATTTTTCATTTTTTATTGTTTGCTTTTCCACTTTTTCAGTATTTAAAAATGGGTTTTTAATATTTTCATTATTTGCTAATGTATTTCGTATAAATGGATTTATAGTATTTCTATCATTTGATATTGAATCATCATCATATGGATTTTTCATATTTCTATAACTAATAGTATTTCTATATCCTGGGAAATTTTCATTATTATTTAAATTATCCATATAGTTATTTTTCATATCAATATTATTCATTAAATTATCATTTAAATTCATATTTTTGGCTAAGTCATCGTTCTTATTAGGATTATTAATTATGTTTTCACCCATATTAGTACATTTTTTTAAATTATCATTAATATTAGTATTTTTAATCATATTATCATTCATATTAATATTTTTAACTAAATTATCATTCATATTAATATTTTTAATCATATTATCATTCATATTAACATTTTTAACTAAATTATCATTCATATTTACATTTTTAACTATATTCTCATTCATATTAGTATTTTTAACTAAATTATCAACTAAATTAAAATTATTTATTATTTTATTATTGTCTTTTTTTTCATTTTCAATTATTTTAAGAATCTCTTTTGTTGATTGTTCTAATTTCAATATTTTATTCTCTAATGATTCATATCTTTTCTCAACTTTATTTATTGTATTAACAAAATTATCTATATCTTTTTCTAGTTTTTTAATAATATCTTCAAAATTATCAAGATCAATATTCATTAATTCACTAAAAAAATCTAAATTAAAAGGCAAAACATGATTTCCTTCCATATAGAATTGAATTTGTAATTGTTTTTCATTTTTATTTCTTATTTTAATCTTACCTTGAGATATTAAATCAGATAATTCTTTAATAATTGATAATATATCCTTATATTTTTTAAATTTAATATATTCATTAAAAGAATCTAAAAGAAAAGTAATTTTATAACATTCATAATTAAGATTAGATTTTTGATATAAAATTGATAAACAAAAAGAATTTTGTTGATTTTTACTTATTCTAAAATATAAATAGTAAATTTTATTTAAATTTTTATCTTCATATTTGAAATAATTTTCAAATTTATTTTCATTCATTTTTATATTTTTTACGAATTTTAAAAATAATAAAATATGAAATCAAAGAAAAACTCATTTAAAAAAAAGAATTCTGATTTAGAACTATCAAAAAATCAAAATACATCAGATTTAGATACAAGTTTAAAAGTTTCAGATATATCATTTAAAAAAGGATCATATAATAATTTTAAAAATTCCTTATTTAATAATTGTTCAGAAGAAACAACAATGAAAAATAATATAAAAACAGAAGCAAAAATTTTTGGTAATAGTATTTATAAAAAACATCCTTTTAAATGTGGAAATGTATATTGTTTATTATATAAAGAAAATGAGCCTTTAATAACTTTAGGACCTCAATTTCATTTATCAATAATAATAATAATAATAGTAAATTTAACAAATATTTTTGCATTATTATTTATATATAATAAATTACATTATTTTTTTAATTTACCAGGTTTAATTTTTTATTTATTTCAATCATATTCTCATTTATATACAATGTTAACTAATCCTGGAATACCAAAAAAAAAATGGTTTTTACATGAAAATTTAATTAAAAAAGTTACTAAAGAAACTAATTTTAATTCTCAATTTAATTTTGAAAAATTTCAAATTTGTAGAAAATGTAATTTGTTAATTGATAGAAATTTAAATGTTGTACATTGTGATATTTGTAATATTTGCTGTGAAGAATATGATCATCATTGTCCTTGGATGGGAAAATGTATTGGAAAAAATAATAATAAAACTTTTGGTTGGTTTTTATTAGGTACTTTCTTATATTTTCTTTACATAATTATATTGTGCATTATTGTTTTAATAATATCATATCATTAATTATATATTTAATTATATATAAATAAGTTTAGAAATTTTATATTTTAAATGAATTAATTTTTTAATAATTTTTAAATAAATTTTTTTATTTTTGTTATAAAAAAATTTTTATGACTGACATAAATAAAAAGTTCAAGGATTTAAATAATAAAATAACTCAAATAACAGAAGAAACAAAGATTCATAATAGAATTGTCAATCAATATATAAATAAATTAGATGATATTGAATATAAATCACAGAAAAAAATATCATCATTAGATAATTTTTTAACATCTTTAAAAGATGATTATACTAAATTATCAAATCAATATGAGAAAAATTCACATACTATAAAAAATAAAAAATTAAATGGTTTTGATAATATTATTAATAGATATAATAATATTGAAAGTGATTTAAAAATGCATAAAAATGAAATGATAAATTATATAAATTCAATTTTTGGGAAATTAGAAGAATCAATAGGAAATATTAATGAAAGAAAAAATAAAGAAAGAAAAAATATTGAAAAAGAAATTGAAGAATTAAAAAATATTTCTGAAGATATAATCAATAAACATGTTAAAGATATTGAAAAAAGAAAAGAAAATACTAATAATATTATTGAAGAAGTTAAAAATGATTGTTTAAATGAATTTAAAAATGTTAATAAAGAAATAAATGATGAAGAAAATAAAAGAAATACAAATTTAGATGATTTTAAAAAACATTTAAAAGAATTTGAAGATAGAATAAATGAAGAATATGAAAATCAAAAAAAGAAAAAAGAAATGTTTGAAGAAAATATTTTTTCTATTATTGAAGAAACATGTAATAAACTTTCAGAGTCATAAATAAACAAATTTTTATTTAATATTTTAATTTAATATTATTTTTTTTGGAATATGAATTTTTATATTTATTAATTTCGAATTATTCGTCAAAAATTATTTTTATTTAAATATATGTCACAAAATAATAATGCACCTTTTATTTGGGGAAATTATAATTATAATAATGTACCAGGTTTACAAGAAAAAATAACTCAAAAAATAAAAGAAGTAAAAAATACAATAACAGAAAATTTTGAAAATGTAAAAAATAGTGAAGTAGTTAATAATATTAAAGAAAAAGCTAAAAATTCAAATATATTAGAATCATTAACAGATAAAGTAAATATATTAAAAGAAAATATAAATAAAAAAATATTTAATAAAGATAATAATCAAAATGAAAATGAAGAACAATTAATAAATCAATTTCAATTATCAATTAATATAACAGATAATATAATGAAAGTAATTGGAACTGAAGAAATAATGTATTATAAAATAAATTTATATTCATCATTAACAACAAAAAATTGGAATATATATCATAAATATAATGAATTTTTAGATTTATATGAAGTATTAAATAAATTTTATATTAATTGTCCTAAATTTGACTTTCCAAAAAAAATAAACAAAATAGTCCAAATATTATCACAACATAGACAATTAATAGAAATGTTAGATAATTTTTTAAATTCAATAATAAAAAGACCAGATTTATTATCATCAAAATATGTAATTAATTTTTTAAAATTAGAAAATCATTATAAAGGAATATCATTATTTCAACCAATGGAATTATATGAATTAAATGATAATATTCAATTTGAAGTTTCTAAAATGTTTTATTATCAAAAAGCAAGATTACTTTTTATAGGAACGGGTTTATCACAAAATACATTAGTTGATGGTTTAACATCAAAAATTCATAGTTTATTTAAAAAAAATTCATCTTCATTTAAAGCAGTAAAAGGTCAAATTTTAATATATAATATTATAAGTAGTCATAATGGTGAAATAATGTTTATTGAATTATTTCAAAAGGATTTATATAGTGAAGTTTCATCACTTGATTATTTTTTAGAAAAAAATTGTTTATGTATTGGAATGAGTAATGGAGAAATTCAATTATATAAAATTTATATTAATGAATCAAGTGAAACTTCAAAAGATTTTGTTGAATTTTCTGGTAATATAAATTGTCATTATACTCCAATTTTAGGTTGTGTAATTAATTTTCAATTAGGTTATATTTATTCTTTTGCTAAAAATGATTCAGCGATAAAAATTAGTGAAGTTAATTATCAAAGTTTTATGAAAAATAGTCTAATTATTAATAATAAATTATTAGATATTGATACTAGTATTTCAGATCAAAGAATTTTAATTTGTGATATTAAAGGGAATGTTCATATAATTGATATTACTCAAGATTTTTTAGAACCTAAAGTAATTCAAGTTATTTATGATATGATTGAACCAAAAAAATTAACTTTATTTAAAATTCAATATATTCAAGAATCTAATTTTCTTTTTGTAGGTGAAAATGATGGACAATTATCTATTTATTATATTGATGATTTTACTATTAAAAAAGTTAAGAATATTAATTTATTTTCTATTATTGAAATTAGAGATATTGTTGTTAATGAAAAAAATGAATTATATGTTGGATTAAGTAATGGAAGTATTGCAATTTATAAACATACTTTTAATTATCCTGATTTTATTTTAGATGCTCATTTAAAAGGAATTTGTTGTTTATTTTGGAATATTGAAAAAAAATCTCTTTTATCTGGTGGTGAAGATAAATCTATTAAAATGAATCAAATTCCTATTAAATTTCCTTGTGATTTAATTAGAGAAAATGAAAGTGAAAATAATAGAAATATATTTAATGATTTAATTAATAATTTTGACTCTTTAGGTATTTATCAAAATTATAATAAAAATTCATATAATCCTTATAATTTTGATGCTTTTGCTAGAAGAATTTATTCTGAAGATTTAGATGGTTGGTCAAGTGAAATAAATTAAAATAAATATTAATATTATAATTATTATAATAGTATTTTAATAATTAAAAAATTTTATATTCTTATTATGAAATTTTCTTTGAAATAAAATGTTCTGATATTAAAGAAAGAATCATATTCACAGTTCCAAAAATAATTAAAATAAATCTATTTTTTTCAGAAGCAAATTCAAAATTTAAAGTTTCAGATTCTAATTCAATAATTTCTTTAAAAATACTTAGATTTTTAAAATTATTAATAGTAACAATAAAAAGAGTAATAATCATTCCAAATAAAATTACATTATTATACAAAGAATTAGTAGTATAATGTTTCCTATGAACAGAATAAAAATTAAAAACAAAAATAGATAAAAGATACTGAAATGAACTTAATAAAAAAAGATAAGACCCAAAAACAGTTAGTTCATTATCATTTTCATTCTTCACTTCATCATCTTTTCTATTTTTAAAATAATGAACATTATAATATAAATAATAAAAAAACAATATTAAAGAAGTACATTGTATAAAACTTTGAGTTAAAACACTGAAAATAAACTTTTTATTTAAAAGTGAAGTTCCAATTTCTTCTTTTGCAAGATTTAAATTAGGTGAAGTTTGACTAGCAAAAAAAATAGGAATTAACACACAAATAATATCAGAATATAAATTTTGATAAGGAATTAATTTTGGTATTTTAACATTTTCTAAACATAATAAAGTAATAGTATGAATAAAACCATATAAAATCATAGATTTAAATATCATTTCATTACTTTCAAAACAAGCTCTTCCAGTTTTTACTATTATTTCAACACATTGAATAGATGAATTATTAATATAAAAATGAGATAAAATTTGCATATTACTTTTTTGATTTAATGCAATTCCTATATCACTTTCTAAAATTGCAGGAATATCATTTGAACCATCCCCACACATAATTACTATTGATTTATTATCACTTTTATAAAATTCAATTAATTCTGCTTTATTTCTTGGTGTCATTCTATAAAAAATTTTACCAAATTTTCTTATTAGAATTTCTATATCTTTTTTTAAACATTTTTTTTCTTTGTCAATATATTTTTCATTTGGTTCTTTTAATCTTTTTATTATGTAATTTAATGCTGAACCACTTATACTTACTAATGCTTTTTGTTTTGTTATTATTTTTTTTATTATTTCTAATCCATTTGAGTCATTTTCATAATTTATATTAAAAGATGAATTATAAAAATTATCTTCTGAATATAAATTTCCATATTCAATTTGTTCTTTTTTTTCATTTACTTGTTGAATTTCCATATATAATTGATTTGATTTTTCTAAATCAAAAATATATCTTTTATTAATTGTATTATCAATCATTTTCGATTCTTGAGCAACATAATATGAAGTACATTCATTATCCCCTGTTGCCATTACTAAACAAAATTTAGAAGATGATAATTTTTGTATTACTTGTTTTGTATCTTTTTTTAATGGATTTTTAAAAATTACTAAACCTAAAAATGTCATATTTTTCTCAATATTAATTGGATTAATGTCATTTTTTAAATTTAAATTTGATTTTATAATATATTCATATTCATTTAATAAACGTGTTGCACAAGCAATTACTCTTAAACCTTTTTTTGTTAAATTCATGATTAATTCATTTATATTTTTTGGTTTTGATTTTTTTGAACATTTTTCTAAAATTCTTTCTGGTGCTCCTTTAATATAAATTCTTCTACTTTTATCTAAAACATTTTTTGTTATTACTGCCATTGATTGTGATTCTGAATTAAAATTATACATTTTTTCAATTAATATTTTATATTGTGATTCACTATTTAATATATATTTTAATGTATTTTTATTTTTTTCTTTTTTTCTCTTTATATTTTCATTTAATTCCTCAAAAAATGATTTTTCTGTAATTTTATATAAATTAGAAGGCATAATATATCTTTTAATAACATTTGTTTTTATATCTTCTTCATTTTGAATCATCCATTTAATACTACAAAACATTTTTTTATCAATTGAATCACCTAAATATTTATCTTCAAATTTATCAATACCATGACAACAACCTAAACATTCAGTAAAGAATATAATATTATATTGTGGATCTTCATGATACATTTCATTCATATTTAAAGTATAATTCTTCCAAAAATTTTGATGTATTTTATTTAAAATTTTAGAAGATACTTCAACTTTACTTAATATAATTTCATTATCATCATCATCTAAATTAATTTCAAATTTTTTATTATTATTATTTTTTTTTTCATTATCAAAATTAGGCATTGTAAATTGATAACCATATAATTCAAATTCATTTTCTGTTAAAGTCCCAGTTTTATCTAAACAAATAATATTTGCTTTTCCAGCAGCAGTAATTTTATCTTTATTAATACATTGAATATTTTGACTTTTAAGAGAATTTTTATATTTATTTGTACTAGATGTTAATGTAATATTAAGAACAGGAGGAAGTATTATTGTTAATAAATTAAAAATATGAATAGATAATTTAAAATATATTATGTAAATAGAAGTTAATAACCAAAAAATAAACATTATTAAACCAAAAATCCAAATGTCTTTATAAAAAGAATAATTTCCATTTTTACCAAAAACTAAATTTAAAAGTAAATTAGCTCTATTAGTATTCATTCCAGTATTTAAAACTAAAACAGTAATTAAATCATTATTTCTTTCATTAGCACATTGTATAATATTTGTACCTTGAAATAAAAAATGAGATTTATTTTCATATTTAAAATTATCTTTTGAATAAGGTAATTGTGTTTTATAAACTTCATTTGTTTCTCCTGTTAATTCACTCTCATCAACAGTACAAAAACCATTTAAAATTAAACCATCAAAAAACATTCTATGATTAGGACGAATTTTTATTATTTCTCCTGGAACTATTGTAATTGGATCATATGATTTTAATAAATTATTTTCTACCTCCTCATTTAAATGTCTTATATATGATGTATATTTTTTTGAGGAATTTGAATTGTTTGTTGTTATATATGTATTTTTTGATGGTAATGAATATGAATGTTGTCTTTCTTTTTTTATGTTTTTTGTTGTTTTAATTATACTTTTTTTTTTAATGTTAAAAAAAGAAAATTCTTCTCCTTCTTCTTTATTAATATTATAAATTTGTCTTGTCATTTTATATGTTGTGTATACATTAAAAATAAAAACTATACTTTGTAATATTATCATTAAAAAAGCATATTGTTTATAATTTGTAAATATCCAGATTAAAATACATAAAAGAGAATATAAATTTAAGAATTTAAAAAAATGATGTAAAATTATTGAAATAAGTGATTTTGATTCCCCTAATAATTCGTTTAAACCATATTTATTAAGTAAATAATTATATTCTGATAAATTTGGTGTATATACTTCTTCCATTTCTTCTTCTTCAAATGTTATTTGATATTTGTTTTCTGTTATATTTTTATTAAACAAATCTAAAATTTCTTTATTTGTATAATTACTTAATGAAAAAAATGAAGGAACAAAACAACTTTTTCTATAATTATAAAAATATTTTACATTTTTAAAATTAAATGTTATACTAATTTTATTATCATTCATTTCATCCAAATTTTTATTTAAATATTTACTGTTTAAATCAATTTTTAAAAATACATTTTCTTTTTGATTATTTTTTTTTATTAATTGATTAATTTCTTCCATATTTTGTTTTTTAACTTTACAAATATATTTTTTATCATCAAAATCAACAATTTGAACATATTGACTTTCTTCAGGGCTACATGGATTACAATATAATTGTAAAAATAAATTATTATAAAAATAAGAAAATAAAAAGAGAATTCCAAATGTTATAAAATATCCAAATATAGCACAATAATATCTACATTTGTCTATTTTATAACATATTAAATTTTTAATATGATCATCTACTGTACATCTATGTGTGTTAGTTATTTCTGTTCTTGGATTAAACTTTATTTTTGAAATTAAATCATTTATGTTATTTTCAATATCATTTAATGGGAAATTATTTGACATTACAATTATTATTAAATTTTAAAAAATATTTAATTTTTGTATACATTATACAATATCATTTTTTCTTTTAGACTATTATTTTTTTTGTATTTTTTTATATTTAGGTATATAATATGTTGAATAATGTTTTACTCAATGAAAAAAAAATTTCAAAAAATTTCAAATTTTTTTGATTTTTATTCATTCATTATATATAATTATTTATATCAAATTTTTAAAAATTAGTTAAATATATATAATTTATATTCAATATGTATAAGATAAAAATAATAATTAAAAATCTATTTCATAGACTCCTCCATCATCAGTAACAAAAAACCCTTTCATATATTTTTCATTTAAAACTATTTTTGAATTCTTAACTCCTTTAGGAAGATATGTAAATTTAATTCCTTTATCAGATAAATCATTTAAATCAAATATTTCAAATTTAAAATGATATTCAAACTGAGGAATAATACTACTTAAATGAGAAAATCCAGTATTATCAATTTTATTTAAATTATTATTTCTTTTTTTAACTTCAGAAACTTGACAATTAAAAGGATCATTCATATCAAAATTACTTTTACTAAAAGAAGACAAAAATGAATTTTCACTATTATAATTATTATTATAATCTCCTCTTTTAATAGTATATAAACTACTATTTGAACTATTACTTTTATTACTTGAATCATAATTTTCTTCTAAATTTACTCCCCAACAAATTGCTAAAAAATTTTCATCATTTGATATAAAAATATCTTTTGGTAAAAATTGATAATTTATAATATTTAATATTTTTTTTAATATATTTCCTTTTAAATCAAAGAATATTATATTTTTTTTATTAAATCCAAAAGCAATTTTATGTTTTGGTGCATATATAAAAAGAGTATCATCTGAAATATCATCATTTAAAAAATAAGTATCAATAGTTAATAAATTAATTAACATTGGTAAATGACCAACTTGTTTTAAAAAAAGTACATTTCCAAATATTTCAATAAAAGAAACAGAACAATCTTGAATTAATTCAATTTCAAAATTATATAAAATTTTTCCATTTCTAATATCATAAATTTGTAAATACATTCTAAAAACTAAACTTAAAGTTTTAATAACAATAAAAGAATCATTTGCTAATCTTGTTTCTTCAATTCTTTTATCTGTAATTTCCATTTTTTTAGAATAATCACTTAAATTCCATATTTTATAAGTTCCAAGTGAATTCATAGTTAAAATTACTTTATTATAATCATCAAATTCTAAAAATGCAGGAGTCACCATTGATTCATTATCAATTAATTTAGTAAAATCATTTATTTTAAATATTGATTTTTCTTTTAAATCATTTACTTTTATTTCTGTTAATTTTAATTCATATCCTCGATTTAAATCTAGTCTTTTTGTTATATATGTTATTAAAAGAGTTTTTCTTAGTTGATTTAAATAAAGTGATTTTGCTTTATTTGTTATTGTTGAAAAACATAAAATTTTTTTGGTTTTTTTTGTTATTATATCATATAATATTATTTCACTGTTTTCTAATAATATTATTATTAATTCATCTGAAAATAATAGTTCTATACAATTTTTTTTGTCTTCATTATTTGAATTATAAGTAGATAATGAAATTGATTTTATTGATTCTTCAATATTATCTTTTGTATTGAAAAGGAATTTTGGTTTTTTTTGTTTTATGTTAAATCTTTTTGGTAGTTGTGATTTATTTAAATATTTTTTCCTAATTATATTTAACATAAAATTAGTTTTTCAGTTAAATTTTTGATTTAAAATTATTTAATTTGAATATTTTTAAATTTTATAATTTATATTTTTTTCAATATAATTTATTTTTTTTAAATGGGAAATTCAACAACAGTAAATATAAATGAAGAGGAATTAAAACCTTATTTAAAGTATATTATTCTTTATTAATCAATAGACCTGGATTAAAAATAGAAGATTTAGTAAATTTAAAAAAAGCATTTATTGAATTAGATACTGATAATGATGGTAAAATAGAATATGATGTTAAAAAAATTCCAAATAGTAATTATTTAGTATATTAATTTTAATAGTTGATAAAATTGAAGAAAAAAATAAAAATCAATTACAAAAAGAAAATGGAAAAGTTAAAATTGATTTTAATCAATTTATGAATATAATGACTTCAAACATCATTTATACAAGACAAAAATTTGGAAATAATGCTACCCTTTATGAAAGTGAAATATCAAATGTTTCTTGTTTGATTTGTCCAATCTCTTATAATAATTAATTATATTAAATCAGTATAAACAATTAAATTTCAATATTATTTATAAAAATTTTATAAATATTTATATATGTAATTCAATAATTTATATATTTATAAGGTAATAAGTAATAAATTAAATAAATTATTTTTATATTTTAAATTATCAATATATATTAATAAATAAAAATTTTAATTTCTATTATTTTTAATTTTAATTTAATTTTATGAAATTAAATTTTTAAATTAATGGATTTTAGAAACAAAACTCCTCAATTTAGAGAAAAAGTTAGAGATATTTATAGTGAATTAAATAGTTTTTATAATGATAAAAAAACAAATAAAATGAAATTAACAAAAAGAACAAATTTAAAAATTACTAAAGAAAGAATGGAAAAAATAAAATTATTTGAAAAAAAATTAGAAAATCCAATAAAACCAATTAAACAACCACCACCAGATATAAATTTATTAATTGAAGATACAAAAAGAAATTGTTTAGGTTATCACACATTTTTATTAAGTAATTCTTCAGCTAATATAATACCAGAACCATTTACAAATAAATTTAAATATCAAACTAAAAGAAATAAAAATTATTTTACTACTAATAATTCTTTGGTTTATAAAAAAAGTAATGAAGGCTTGTCAAGAAATTATTCAAAAGTTGATACTTTAAAAAAAGAAATAATGAATGAATTAGGAAATAATGATGATAAAAAAATTCATATGACATCTTCAAGTTTAAATTTTATTCTAACCAATAAATCATATAAAGATTTTGAATTAACTAAATTAAATAATAAATACTTTAATTAAATAAAAAGTAATATTAATTATGATTTAAAATATTTTTTTTAAATACTCATTAATATTTAATATGTCAAATTCAATGATTAAAACAAATTTCCAAATTTATAAATATAATGATAAAAAATTCAATAAAACATTACCAAAAAGTCAAATGAAACTTTATATAAATAATGAATTTTCATTAAATCAATCATTACCAAAAAAAAAAGTTATAATAACATCATTAAATAATGATATAAAAAAATTTAATATTAGAAAAGAACTTACTAAAAAATTATTATCAACTGAAAGAGATAGTTATACATATAAAAATAATATGAATAGAGAAAATTCTCCTTTTCATAAAACATTTACAAATTTTAATTTGAATTTATTTTCAAATGTAAAAAAGAAAAGTTATATTAAAAGTTTATTTAAAAATTTTTTAACTTCTCTAAAGGATAAATTTAATTCAATTTACAATGATTTTGAAAATTATTTTGATTTATTTATAAATGAAAATGAAGTTATAAAGAATTCAGATTTATATCAATATGATATATTTAAATCAGTTATTGAAAAATTTTTTAAAAAAAATTTAATTTCAAAAGATGATATTACATTAAATAATACAAATTTAAATGTTCTTGAACAATTATTAAAAGATTATATTCATCTATTAACAAAAAATACTTCATCTAATTGTTCTAAATTTATATCAATTTTTTTACATTATTATAAAAAAATTTTACTTGCAAATTATGAAATATTTTCTGATAAAATTTCAAGTAAAGAAGATGAAATAAAAAATTTAAGAGATACTATAAATTTATATAAAGAAAGAATTAACAATTTTGAATATATTCAATATGATAAAAAAGAAGAACAAAAAAAATTTGAAACTATTAAATTAAATTTTGAAAATATAATTGAAGATCAAGCTCTTGATATTGAAAATTTAAGAGCAAAAATAAATGAACTTGAAGGTCAAATTTCTATAAAAGAATATAAGATTAAAATGTTAAGTAATAAACAAGAAGAAAGAAAATTAAATTTTAATATAAGAGAAGAAAATTTTAATATTTATGATGAATTTGAAGAAAAATTAGAATATGAATATTTATTAAAAGGCCGTCTTGAAAGAATAAGATTTAAAAAATTTAAAAATAATATACAAAATAAAAATTTATTAGATAAAAAAAAATAAGTTATTTATATTTAATATATTTTTAAATAATTGAAAGTAATAAATCAAATCAATTATTTATTGAAAATTAATTAATTATGAACAATTTCGATTCATTTATAAAAAAGAATAAAAAAAGTTGAAGTCTTATATTTTTCAGATTTTCCAATTTTTAAAATAATTTTTTTATCTTCATCAAAACTTTTAAAACAAAGATAAAAATAGATAATATTTATCAAAATAATAATTTATTAATGAATTCATCAGATTCAAAAATAAGTTTAGATAATTTAGGAGAAGAGATATTAAATACAAATAATGATAATTTAATAATAAATCTCAAATTAGAAGAACCAAATTCAAGTTATATAATAAAAAATAGAAAAAAAAAAGTTAAGGAAAAAAATAAAAATGATAGTTTTACTAAATTAAATTCAATTACAAATAAAAATATGTTATCAAAATCAGTTAATATTTCACTTTTAAATAAAACAAAAAAAAAGAATTATAAATTAGAAAATAAACAACAAAATAATCATTTAAAAATAAAAAATGTAAATAAATTTATTAATAAACCATCAAATATTAAAATTAATTCATCGGAAATAAGTTTTTTCTCAAAATCAAAAAATACAAAATATAAATTTCCAAAAAATATAAATAATATTGATAAAGTATTTATAGAGTATCAAAATATTTTTGGACAAAATTTTGAAAGAATTGAAAATATTTATGATAATATGACTGAATTAGATAAAAAAAATTGTATTTTATCTTTAATTTATTATATTTCTGAATTAAAGAAATCACATCAAGATATTAAAGAAAGATATGAAGAAATGAAAAAACAAAATGAAAATAAAAACAAATTAATTAAAGACGCTAATAAACAAATTAATATTTTAACTTTTAATAATAAAACTAAAAGCATAAATCTTTCAACTGAAGAATCATATAATGATAGTCAAATTTTAATTACAAAAAATATAAAAAGAAAATCAATACAATTAAAAAAATTAAATGTTAGTAATTTAAAATCAAACAAAAAATCTTCTTCACTTCCAGGAAGTAAAATTTTATCATCTAAAAATTGAAATATGAATTAAGTTTAAATAATTGAATTTTTTTTTTTTCAATATATAATTTCTTTAATTATGAAATAAGATTAAATATATTAATATATAAATATTTTTTAGATTAAAAATAAATATTTAAATTTAAATGGATAAAAATGAAAATATAATAATTAATATTGGGATTTTTGGTAAAATTAATTCAGGGAAATGTACTTTATCAAAGAATTTATCTATAAACTATGGAAATATTGTAAATCCAAATAAATTTAACATAAATAATGTAGAATATCATATTTTTCCAATTCCTTGTGCTGGCCCTGAATATAATGATAATTATGATATTTCAATAAATAATTGTGATATATCTTTTATTATTATTGATGTTTCAGAAGAATTTGATCAAAATTTTTTTATTAAATTAATCGGTGATATTATTTGTCATGGAATTAATAAAATTTTTATTTTATTAAATAAAATAGATAAAGTAAATTTTAATGAATCTTTAAGAAAAAATTTTGAAGATGATATAAATGTAATTATTGCAAAATTTAAATCATTTTTTAATTTAAATAATAATTTAGAATTAAAATATTTTTTAACAAATATTAAAGATAATGAAGGAATTAATAAAATAATTGATGAAATTAACAATTTAACTTTTGAAAATAAAGAAAAAGAGAATTTACTTATTCCAATATTTGACAAATATTATGATAATGATGATAAAAAATTTGTAGTAACAGGAAAGATATTATTAGGTTCTATTAATATAAATTCAATTTTAAATTATGAAACAATTAACTCAAATAAAATAACTTTAAATAAAAATATTAAGCCATTACAAATTAGTAAAGCAAATGGAATATATATTGAAAATAAAATAACAAATAATGAATTTATTTCAATTAAATTTGATATTAATAATTTTGATGAACAATCTAATTATATTTCAAAAAATGCATTTATTATAGAAAAAGAAAATGATAATATTGCAATTTTTGATACAATTGAAGCTGATATTATTTTTATTAATTCACCTTGTCCAGTAATTGCAAAAGGATTTGATTGTTTATTTTCTAATTATAATTGTAATTTAGAATGTCAAATTATTAATATTCAAGGTAAATTTGATGAAGAGAAGAAATTACAAAAAAAAAATGCTTTAAGTACTTCTGTTTATGATAATGGTAAAGTTATTATTCATATTAAAGAACCAATTTTATCAATGAAATATGAAAATAATTTGAAAGTTGGTGTTTTTAATTTAAAAAAATCAGGAGAAGTATTTGCTTTTGGTAAAATTATAAAATATAAAAAATATAAAATTTAATTATATTTTTCAAAATATTATAAATAATTAATAATTATATTATTCATTAAAAATACTAATAATTTAATTTTTATAAAATAAATATAAATAATTAATATTTAAAATATGGATAATTATTTAAAAAGTAAATTCCTTTTATTTAATTATCTTAATAATTTCAACTCAAAATCTAAATGTTCAATAATTAAATCTATAAATATAAAACAAAAAATATTAGATAAAAATATAAATATATTAGATAGAATTGGTAATGAATATTTAAATTTGGATGATATAGAAAAAATTAAGCAATATAATGAATTAACGAATTCTAATATAATACAAAATTCATCTTGTCCAAATATAAATTCTATAAATAATCTAATGGATAAAAATTATTATAGATCATTAAATAGAAGACATATAAGGAATGAAAAAAACAAAAATAAAAATTATGATAATTATATTAATACATCTAATTATTTTACATTAAATACAACTAGTTCAGTAAATAATATTAATCTTTGTTCTTTTTCAAACAGTTTGAATGATTCAAAAACAAAATCAAAAAAAAAATTTTTTTTAAAAAATCATTCGGATAATAAAATTAAAAACATTCGAAATTATTTTCATAAAAGAGATATAGATTTAGAAGATAACATTAAATCATTTTTTTCCACAAAACAATTATTGAAAGTAAAAAGTGTAAATAAATTAAACATTACAAAATTAAATTTTAAAACACTCAATAAGAATATAAATACAACAATAAGATCATCAAAAAAAATTGAAAATAATATTGAAAATTATATAAAAACATCTTCATCAATAGAAAAAAAACAAAATAAACCAACTTTATATCACGATTTTAATCAAATTAAAAAAACAATTAGAAATGTTAAATTTAATAAAAGAATTAAAACTCATTTTTATAATAAAAAAACAGGAAGAAATGAATTAATTGAAATTAATAATGGAAATATTATGAGATATTGTGATAATATAAATTGTATAAGAGACAATAATGTGAGTAAATGGGGAAATCAAATACTAACTAATTATACAAAATATGAAAAAAAAATTGATAATGAAAAAAAGGAAAATGAAATAAAAGGAAATAAATATTATAATAGACTTTTTGTAAGGAAACAATTTACTCAAAATTTATTTAAATTGAATAAGAAAGTAGTTTTATTAGTGAATGAGAAAAATAAATTTTTTAATAAAAGTGAATATTAGTTTTGTTAATTTATAATTTATTCATTGATTTTTTTAATATTAGAATATTATTTATATGATTATGTATATATAACAAATAAATATTGTTTTATTTAAAACAAATTAATTTATTAATTATTTAATTTATTTTTTGTCCTAATATAAATTCTATAATTAAATTAATAAATAATTAATTAACTCTAATTTTATATTTATTAAAAAATGAATACTCAAAACCCAGAAAATAAATTTAATGTAAAAGAATTTGTTGTTCTAAAAAATTTGCAAAAAAAATAATTAGAAGAAGAGAAAAATACATAAAAAAAATAACCAATCAAATCAACAACAATTTCCTCAAAATAATTCAATTCAAAATTCAAATAATTCATTTCAAAATAGAATTAATCAATTTTCAAATTAAAATAAAACAATTGATGCAGCAAAAATATATGAAAATAAGGAAAATATAAATAAATCGGTTTTTAATCAAATTAATGTTCAAAATAATCCAAATCAATCTAATAATTTTAATATTTATATTAATAATTATAATAAACAAGAATATTTATTAATGATAAAAAAAAGTTGAAAAAGAAGAAAAAGAATTAATAATTTCTTTTAATAATTTAACATCTAATATTAATAAAAATAGTTCAATTATTGAAAAAGTAAATCAAATAAATAATAATAATATTGATAATATGGTTAATAAAGATAATCTTTTTTAAAAATGATAAATCAACAAAAAAAAGAAGAAATTAAAAGAAAATATACAAAATCTTAATAATGAAGATAATCCTTTTTTAAAAATGATAAATCAACAAAAAAAAGAAAAATATTCTAAATTGAACAAAAAAATAACAGAATTACCAAAATTAGAATCAAAATAAAGAAGAAATAAAATCAAAGCCTGATGAAAACCCTTTTAAAAATATGATAAATAAACCTCTTCAAAAAACAAATTCATCAACATATAAAATAAAATCAAAAAAGAACAAAACCCATATTCCCAAAATAAAATAACAGAAATTAAAAATGAAGAAATAAAACCAAATCAAACAAATAATAACATAAATAAATTTGAAGAAAAAAAAATTCAAAAAGAAGAAAAACAGAAAAAAAAATTTAAAACCTTCTGAAAATATAATATAAAAAATATCATCAACACAATAATTAAAACACAAATTCGAGAATTAAGTAATTTAAAAGAAACATTTAAATTAAATTATTTTATATTGGATGAATTTATTAAGATAATAAATAATAATAATTTCCCATCTAATAATATAATTATTTTATATAATGAAACAAATGGTGTTGCTGGTAAAGGAGGAATTCCTATTCCTCCTCCTATACCTAAAGTTGTTAAAGCTACTACTTAAGATCCTTCTAAGGTTGAAGTTAAAAAAACTGTTAAAGTTAATTCTTCTGTTAGTAATAAAGCTAGTTTAAAGGAACAGATTAAGAATGTTCAATTTAAAAAAGTTAATGGATAAAAATTTTTTTATGTAGATTTATTTTTTATATTAATTAATCATTTCTTTAAAATATTGAACAACAATCTTTTTTTTCTTCTTCTGTTTTGTGTAAAATATCAATACAAGATTTTTTAATTGTTGGGAAATAATCAGTTAAAATTTGTTCAATCATATATTTATTTTTAGTATTATCTTCAATTGGTACACTAATTAATTTTTTAATTCTATTTAAAATACCACTTCTAGTTAAAGGATCTAATTCAAATTCCATTTTTAATAATACTTCTCTAACTTCTTGAATTTCATTTTTTGCTTTTAATTTAATATTTATATCTTTTGAAATTATATCATTACTTAAATCACATAAATCTTCAATTGATGTTAAAAGTATATGAAGTAAATATTGATTTCTACTTTCATAAAGATCTTCACTCCCTTTTACTTTTATTTTAAAATTTGAAAATGTAGAACCTGAATATCTTTTATCAACTAAATAATTATTATTTTCTATATTTAATATTTCAAAAATATATTCATCAAAAACATTATTTTGTTCTGTTATTAAAGAATTTGATTCATTTGAATCAAATTTAATACTATTTTTATTATTTGGAATAGTGATTGTATCTCTTGTATTTATTATTTGTTCTTTAAATAAATTAAAAACATTTTTATCTAAATTTCTATCTAAATTCCTTTTTTCACTTTCATTTAATTCATTTAAATTTTCTTCATCAAAAGCAGTATTTATAATTAAAGAAGGACGAAAAGGTCCACTAGGAAAATTTTTCATTGATATAATTGAAGTATTTAATTTAGATTTAAATTCACCTTTTTGTTTATTTTCAATTTTAATTCCTAATAATTTTAAAGTTTCATCAATAATTGCTAATTTATGATGAATATCTCTTTGTTTAATTGACTTGTTACTTATTTCAATAGCTAAATTTGCATTATTTATTGTTTTTGATATTTTTCTAATAAATTCATTTGTCACAACTGTTAAATCTTTTAAATTTGAATTTTGATTTAATTCATTTAATATTTGTATCATTTTTGAATTTTGAGTAGGAGTATCATATTGAGGTGTATTATATGCAACTAAGTTAAATGCATCATCATTTTTTAAAAACCAAACTTTATTATCAAATTTACCATTTATATTATATCCTTTTTCTTGAAATAAATTTTTAAATAATAAAAATATTTCATTGTAACGGATATCTATTATATTATTAAAGTCTTCATCTTCATTCATTTTTTTTAAAATTAAAATTTTATATAATAAAAAAAATAATTATTTTTATTTTCTTTTTTTGCCAAGGAAATTAGAATTTAAATTTAATGAAATTTCTATTTTATTTGTTTTTGAATTTTCATTTTGTTTATATGGTATTTTATGAATTTCTTTTTTTTCTATTGTTTTATTCTTTTCAACAATTTTCTCAATTTCTTTATTAATTCTTTCAATATTACTTAATTTTTTCTTTTCTTTAATTTTCTTTTCTTCTTGAATAGGATTATTATATTTAATAAAAATTTCACAATTTTTTTCATTTATAATTATTAATTTTTCTTTTTCTAAATCATGAACAAAATCAGTTAAATTATTCCATTTTGATGAATTTAAACCTATACTATCTCTCATTCTAATATATTCAGAATATAATTGTTTAACACTATAAAAGTTATTTTCATCTTTTCTTTTTAAAACATCTAAAAATCCATATTTTAATTCATCTGAATATTTTTCTATATATGCTTCTGGATTCTTCATATAAATTTCATTATTTTTTCTATGCCAATTAGAATTTAAATGGCATTTAAAACCATCTTTATCATTACATTGTCTTCTACATATTTTACAAAAATATTTTGAAGAATTCATAAATTTATTAATTAAATTATTAAAATATAAATACAATTTATTATAAACTCTTTAATAAAATCAAAAAAAAAAAAAAATATTAAATATAATTAAAAAC
>Ga0256407_10002273_pt1 | contig 37207 bp, 20 predicted proteins | sample RumenRJG_04DNA_FD_193489 | JGI IMG/M metagenome (GOLD analysis project Ga0256407, IMG submission 193489) | Bovine rumen microbial communities from Lethbridge, Alberta, Canada - RJG_04 | ecosystem: Host-associated > Mammals > Digestive system > Stomach > Rumen | place: Canada: Alberta... | reverse complement strand
TTGCGCTGGTTTCGCTCTCGTCAGCCATGTTTTTGCTCCTTGCCGTCGATGTTTCGCCTTTCAAGCGCACTTCGCCCGCGCCCCTCGATCACAGAGCCACGCATTTAAGAGGTTTTGCAATTGCCTCTTGCAATAAGTGCCGTTCGAAGAATTTCTGTTGATGTGGTTGAACGAAAGCGAAAGGACAGCGTCTTCCGGGAGTGTGAACGTCTGGGATATGCTCCGGCGTGCGTTTGCGCCTGGGAGGAAGCACGCAGTGTCCTTCTTGTCGTGGTTGTAGGTATAACTTTTGTTGTTCCGGATGAGAATGACATTTGAGTGGCTTCTGCTCCAGCCTTGCGGCGTAACGCTCAAAGAAGATCCCTCCTCTACTTCATCCGCCTCAAAGTCGCCGTTCACGATCACGTCTGTCAACGCAGGCAGCGTGACGTTGAAAAACGCCCTCGGCACCGTAAGCGAGTGGCCGGCAAGGTCGATCGGACCGGACATCTCCGTGAAATTGGCGTCCGCCCAGCCGTTTGCGGGAACGTCGGCAGCGAGGGTGATGGCGGCATCCGCTGCGGGGACGCCGCCGACAATCTGTTCGTCCGCCCCGTTGAAGCACGTCCAGTTGCCGGGATCCAGGAACAGACCGTTGCCGGCCGAACCCGTCCACGTGGCCCTGTCCGCCGCCTGTAACGGGAGCGCCGCGATCACTAGAAACGCCGCCACAAGATACCCCAGGGGACCCTTTCCCCTACGGAACTTTTCATTCACCTTCATATTTCCATGCCTTTCTCGCACGATACTTTCACCTTCCATCAAGCCGCAACTGCGACCCGATGGATTTGTATTATACAAAAACCCCGTTGCGGGCGCAACGGGGTTTTCGATCAGAACGCTACGTGGCCTCGGAGAGGTTCGTGATCGCGGAGCACCAGAGCGAGGACTCGTCATCGGGCCACAGACAACACCTGCCCGAGCATGTTCGCCTTGAGGGCTTCGTTCCACATGCCTCCGTTGGCCAGGCGGACCGGACGGCGGGGGATTCCGCCAGGCTTCTCGTCCTTCAGCGGGGCGGAGACGCGGAGAAGGAAATCGTAGGTACCCGGCTCCAGGTCCTTAGGCACGGTGAACTCCATCACGATGTTCTTCCGCTTCCCGCCCTCCAGCGAAGAGAAGTTACCGCGCGTGAACGCAACGCTTGCCGTGTTCGTGGCGGTTTGCGACGCAAGGACGACCTCCGCGCGCGACGGCAGAAGAAGCTTCCCGAACCCGGTGTTCTCCACTGCAAGCGGGATCCGGACGTTCTTCCCGGGCGCGTACCCGCGTGCGGGGCCGGTAAAGGTGTCGGTTCCGTCAACGTACTTGATGCCGGGCCTGACCTGTCCCGACGCCGCGAGCGAGAGCGCCGCGGCAATGACACAGAGACTCCTCATGCCAACGCTTGTTCCGCAAGCATGAAATCATTTCCCGCCGTGCTTCGGCGGGCGGGTCATGAGTTCGTCGATGACGCGGGCGACCTCGAACTTGGAGACCTTCTCGGTGATGCGGATGTGAGGACCGTTCTCGGCGTCGGGCGCCCACTCGTTGTCGCCTTTGTTGCCGACCATGCGAAATGTCCCTCGTTCGAAATTGAAGTACGGCTCGATGCCACGCACCGCAACGAGCACGGCCGTCTCGTCCCACGCGGAGCGTCCGCCCATCCCGTAGCCGCGCCGCAGCCACTTGGCGGAGTCCTTGCGGATCTCCTCGCGCGACGGGATGTTGCCTGAGAACACGTCCTTCACGGGGCATCTCTCGACCTTCATCTCGGCGACGGCGCGCCCGGCGAAGCAGTCCTTGCCGTACTTCGCGTCGGAGAACACGATGGGCGTGGGCCAGTTCGCGAACGCGATGCGCGACGACTCGTGGTCCCACCTTGCGTTGTATTCCTGACCGAACGGATACTGACACGCCATCGCGACCCACACCTTCACCTTCTTCGCAACAAGCGCCTTGCCGTCGAGCGGCGAGATCGCGTCCGGCTTCGTCTCGAGGAGACGGCGCATGTTGGTGGTGAAGCCGACGGAGCAGATGACGACGCTCTTGTCCGGCTGCGCGGCGAGGACGCGGCGGTAGGTCTCGTTCGCGTCCGGCGCGTCGTCCGCGTCGGCGTGGCGGTACCAGCCGGGATAGTCCGCGAGCAGCTTGCGGTACTTGTAGTGTCCGCCGTCGTTGCCTCTCTTCTCGCCGAGCGGGGCGGAGGGGCAGACCTTCTCCTTCGCGCCGGCCCTGTCGCCCATGACGCCCATGCCCTTTGGCGAGCCGACCGGGAGGTCGGGGCGTCCGTAGTAGTGGTTGATCACCTCGATCGCGCCGACGGACGCGTTGCCGCGCGTCGAGCTGACCGTGGCGAGGATCTCGCACTCCCCCGCGTCCGCGAGCGCGTGCAGGCACGCGAGCGCGCCCACGTCGTCGAAGTCGGTGATCATATCGGTGTCGAAGCTTATGCGGGGAATGGGGAGCGGGGATTGGGGAACGGGGTTGGCGTATGCCACGGTGACGAGCGCGACTGCTGCGCACGAGATGAGAGTTGCTGTCTTTTTCATGTGACTCCTTTTTTAGGGCGGTGAAAATGATATCATTTCCGACGCCTGGAAATCAACCCTTACGCAAAAAACCTGCCTTTGCAGGTTTGCGGGCGGAGTGCGCGACGGCGCGGACGGCGCAGACGTTGTAGGCCGATTCCGAGAACGACGGAAATGACGTGCTTTTGAGCGAAAAGCCTTTACCGGTGTTGCCGCTGGCTGAGCCGGTGTCGATGAGGGTGGTTACGATGTCCGCGCCAACGGTGTCGCGCATCGCCTTGATCGGGGCCCAGTCGCCGGTGCCATCCCTTGCCGCGTACAGCACGCCGCCCAAATCGGTGCCACCCGTCGCGTTGACGGTCATGACGCCGACAAGACGATAGCGGAAGGTGGTGGCGAAGCCGCAGTTGTCGAGGACGGTGTTCATCTTCTGGACGGCCATGGTGGCGAAGTTTGTGATGCCTCCGCCGTTCTGGCGCGCCCACGAGGCGGCGGGCGTGTCGTAGGCGACGAGAACGTCCACTAAAGTGGTAGCCTGGTCGGCCTGCAGCCTCGGAGTCGTGGAGAGACGCATCCCCGACCGGCCCGGGGGAATGCCGGGGTCGACAGGCTCCGTGGGCGTGACGATCTCGCGCGACGGGTCGATCTCCTTCACGGTGACGCCGCTGGAGTCCGATACGATCGTGTAGGTGCGGTTGCGCGCGAAGTCCTGGATATCCACCATAAGGCCTTCCGCCGTCTGGAGAACGACCGCGTTCTTCACTCCGTCGTATCCCGAAGGTCAAACGTAGTCGTGGCGGCATCAGTCAAGCTGGCGAACGCGCACATGCCGAACAACACAAGGACTTTGAATGATGTTTTCATGGTGAAATTCTACCAAATCGGGGTGAACGAGGGCAAGTGGAACATTAGCGGACGTAGAGGGCGGTGCCGGGGGAGGAGATGTTCAGGACCAGGTGCCCCTCGCCGTCGTCCGTGAGTCTGTAGTGACGGCCATCGAGGGCGGTGCCGGTTACGACGAGGTGTTCGGCGAAACCTGCCGGCACGGAATTGAGCAGGACGTAGTCGACGTTGTGGCGCAGCTTTCCGCCGTCGATCTTGATTATCGCCGTTCCTTCGACCGGAAGCGTGACGGGGATGATGTCCGGCGTCGTGAACGTGCGGTCGGCGTTCGACGGAAGCGCAAGCGTCGTTCCCGCCGCAAGCGAGATCGTGCCCGTGCCGGTAATATGAGTATTTGCCTTAATCTGCAATGTCGCCGTATTGGTGACGGCGAGAACGCTGTTGACAACGTTCGTCTTCCCGGCATACTCGTTCGCCAGAGCCAACGTGCCGCAACCCTCGACGACTATCGCCGTGTCGAGAGTTGCGTTTATGAATCCCTTGAACGTCACGGTGCGCCTAGTCGTCGCGTCAGTCCAGTCAGTAGTATCAATCGTCACCTTTCCAGAGTCGCGAAGATAAAGATCGTTCCCCATGTGTCTGTACGATTCATTCAGAGTCCAATCGGCTGCGGAATGGAGCGTGACTTCCTGCTGCCCGAAAACGCGGAAGCCCGAGTAGTCAATCTGTCGCGAAGTCGGGAACGAGAATCCGTTCGCTCCAACTACCCATTTACCTGCGCCATTGTTCATCGAGCCAAGATTGGCGACAAGATAATCTGGATACCAAAAACCATCTGGCTGATGGACGGCCTGGTACGCGATGCCGTTCGCGACGATCGGCGTGGAGTTCGCGGTCGCGACGGCATACTGGCAGACCGTGGACACTGCTCTATTCACCAGACTGTTAGCGCTGAACCGCACCGTCCCGCCGACTCTAACGCTCCCCTCGTTGGAGTAAAGTAAAGGTTTGGTGTTGTTAGCCGCGTAACTGACGAGATCGCCGGCGATGTCGAGCGTCGCACCGGAAGCAACGGCAAGCGTGTAGGCATCCGTGAGCGTGTTCACATAAAGGTTGCCCGTGAGAGTCACTACACCCGAACCGAAAACAGCAGTGGCAAACACGCGGTTGTCCTCGAAATCCGAATTAAGGGTCGTCGCTGTCACAACGGTCTTGAAGTTGAGCGTATCGCCCGCCCGCGGCGTTTCTTCGTTCAACCAGTTCGCGGCGGTGGAAAGATTGTTATCCGTTCCGCCAACCCAGATGCCATAGCCCGGTTCGGCGATGCCAACGAGCAGAAGCAGAACACCGCCCTTGGCATAAAGTGAACAGTCGCCGGAGACGACCTCCGACGCATCAAGCGTCAGATGGTCGACAACATCTGCTGGAAGCGCGTTTGCGGAGGAAAGGATTGTGTAGATTCCATCCTCGAGCTGCGTCTCGCCGCCGATCTTCAAGACAACCTTGCCGTCGCCCGTCGGCATCGCCAACGACCCCGTCAGCGCAATTGCGGGCGTTCCCGCCGTGAGATTCGTGATGACGATCGATGAACCGGCCGCAGCATCAAGCGACGGGAGCGCCACTGTGCTGCCTGCATTTGGCACAAGCAACTTTGTGCCAGAGGCAAGAGAAACCACACCCTCACCCTCTATTACCTTCCCCGCATTCACCTGCAACGTCGCCGTGTCCGTGATATAGAGCGTCTTGCCGCTATTGATGGTCGTTTCCGCGAGACCGTTGTGCGCAGTCGTGGCAATCACCACCGTTCCGCAGCCCTTGATGGTCGCATTGCCGCCAGCCAAGTACAAGCGCCCGTTGAGCGTGACGGTGTAACCCGTGGAGGCATCTATACCATCCGTCGTGTCGAGAACAAGCGGGCCGTTGTTCGCACACAGATCGCCATTGGTCGTGCCGACCTTGCCGACATTGGCAAGCGTCCAGTCTGCGGACGAGCAGAGCGTGAGGGTCGTACTAGACATCTGAAAGACAGAGTAGTTCGCTTGACGAGAACCAGGAAACGTGAGGCCACCTGAACCCACAATCCATTTGCTCGTTGTACCACCATAGAACATCCTTAGGCGCGCCCCGCCAGCACCGTTGTAGGCCAAGCCGTTGACGCGCATCGGCTGCGTGTTCGCGTTTACGGACTGATACTGGCGTATGTTTGAGTATTTGTTGTCAGGGTTGGTGGTCTCGCCGAGGCCGATTGCCTTGCCACCGACAATCACCGTTCCCTCATTGGAATACAGAAAATACATGGTACCATTCGGTACTGGTTTGGCAGTGATGTTGCCTGTAACGGACAGCACAGCACCCTGTGGTATGGCAAGTTTTTCCGCATTGGTGAGCGAGTTGACGCGGAAATTACCGGCCATCGTCACGACACCAGAACCAAATGTGGCCGTTTCGAAGACGCGGTCGTCTGCGAAATCGGCATTGAGTGTCGTCGCGGAAATGACGGCGGAGAAGTCAAGCGTATCGCCTGCAACTGGCGCCACGCCGCCGTCCCAGTTGCCGTCATCGCTCAAACTGCCGTTTACGGCATTGCCGTTCCATACAACATTTGCCGCCGATGCGCCGCCGGTGGCGAATGCGAGCGCGAGTGAAAGCACCGCAGCGAGGCGGTGCGCCGTCTGTTTTGTGGATACCGCTTTCATTGTTTTCCTCCTTTAGAAGTCGTTGAATGTTGCCAATGTGGAAATGTTGCCAATGCCAATGTTGCCAATTCCCAATTGGCATTGGTATTGGCAACACTGGCAACATTTCCACATTCAACATCGCCTTGCCTATAACTTCTTGGACTTATCTTATTTGCTTTCGCTACTGGGAGTTTTGAAGTTTAGGAGGCTTGGAGAATCTTTATAACCTCCTCCAAATCTCCGAATCTCCTAATCTCCCAGTAGCGAAAGCAAGCATCAAAGTTATCCTCGTGTTGATTCCTACGTGAAGCGTAGGCGGCGGGCTCTCTTACTTTTTCCTGAAACTCTTGAGGTGCTTCACGTATTCCGCCGCGCCGCCTTGGCGGTAGCCGGTCTTGCCGACCTTTTTCCCGTCGCCGTCGAGGATGAGCGCCGTGGGGAAGCCCCTGATGCCGTACTTCTTCGTCAGCTTTTCGTTTTCAGCTTTCGCGTGGTCTGAGAGGAGAGCCTGGTTCTCCGGCGAATCGATGAACACGAGAACGTAGTCGTCCATTACGTTCGCCACGAACAGCGGATCGGACAAGACTTCCTTCTCCAGCTTTTTGCACCAGTAACACCAGTCGCTGCCGGAGAAGCAGGCGTAGACGAGCTTGCCCTCGGTCTTCGCCTTGGCGAGCGCCTCGTCGAGGTTGTCGGTGAAGCCGGCGGGCGTCGAGGTCGAATCGGTCTTCGGCGGCACCTTCTTCGCCGCAGCCTTCCGCGCCTTCTCTTCCGCTTCGCGTTTTACAAGGGCGGCCTTGCACCCCTTTTCGATCTTTGCGAGATAGCCATCGACGCCGCCTGCCCAGCCGTCCCTGTCCAAAAGAGCCACGCGAGAGCCATCGGGATGGATGATCGCCATTTCCGGCGGAGTGAATACACTCTTCCGCCCGGCATAGTTGACCGCAAACCTAATATTGTCTCTCGCCATCCACGACTGGCTGGGCTTGTAAAGTTCAGCCATGTAGCAAACGTACGACGCGCCAGCCCTTTTCAGGAACTCCTCTGAACCCAGCACCTCATGGTCCAGGACTTTCATTGCCTTGCCTTCCTTGTTCGGACGTGAGTTGAGGAAGTAGGCGAGGACGAACTTCCCTTCCTTCGCAGCCCGGGCTTTCGCCGCCTGGAAGTCCTCCGTCCACCCCGGCAGGAGCGAAATGGACTTGGCGGGCGGAGGCGGCAGAGGCTCCAGCACAGAGAAGCCGTCCGTCTTCTTGTCGCCGTCCTTCGCGAACAGGACATTGACCGGCGCGTCGCAGACATAGACCGACTTCGCCTCCTCGCTGTCATTCCCTTCAATCTCCGCCGACAGCCGGACTGACTTCAGCAAGACGCCCTTGTCATACACGTCGCTATCCAGGCCAAGAGGCTTTGCCACGGTACCGGTGCCTTTATAGAGGGCGGATGCGCCAGTGCGGAAATCGAGGCCGAGTCTGGCTGTGTCGCAGTTCTCTCCGAGGAAGATGCACGCGTTCATGTTCGACGGCACGTCATACTCGACGCGAAACAGCGCAAAGTGCCTGGCCGACGGAACGACGACGCGCGTATCGGGCGGCAGGTACTTGACTTTGGCCCTGCCTTCCTGCGTTTCGTCCAACACGGCGACACCCGTGACCTTGAACGAGATGCCGCTCGCATCAGCCTTTGCCTTCGGCTGGGCCAGCTTCGCCTTTTGCGCAGATTTCGCATTTGGCGAGGATTTTGCTGCCACCACAGGCTGCCCCGCCCATGTCGGGATTGTGACACCTGCGACAACAGCGGCAACGAGGCATGTCTTTGCGAGTTTCACGAAGAGATTTTTTTGCATTGCCATGCTTTTGCTCCTTTGAGGTTTTGCCATATCATACTTTTTCTTTTCGTTTTAGTCAAGGGTATACCCTCCTGGTGTCATTTGCAGCCGATTGCAACGCTCTCGCCATATCCGAGCGGACGCACTTGAGGCCAGGGGAACGGCCGTCCTCCCAGGCGGTCCTTCCGCTCGTACATCTCCCAGTAGGACTCGCGATTGGAGACAGGATGGGTGAGTTCGTTCTCGTGGGAGGGGATCAGCACCGACCTTGACCTGTCGAACCCGGGCGTGGCCGCGCACGCGCCGACCATCGCCCTGACGCGGTTCCACGTAGACGCGATGATCACGTCGGCCGGCGGGCATTTGGCCAGCATCTTCTCCTTTTCGACGGCCGAGTTGTCGCCGTTGTGTGCGACCCTTACGCCGTCAATCTCCATCAGATACACGTTGCACGGGACCTTCTTGCCCTGGTGTCCCATGAAGTTCCAGACCTTGACGCCCCCGATGTCGATCGGCTCCGGGTTGTCGTGCGCCAGCACGATGCAGTTTTGTCCGGCATCGGACACACCGGCCGGGACCTTCAATTTGTCCAAACCGCACGGCAGCACGACGGGCTTGCCGACGGCGAGATACGCCGCGATTCCCTTGCCGCAGTAATGGTCGTCATGCGGATGCGTCAGCACGAACATGTCCGTCAGCTCGACCAGCCGCCGCCAGTCTTCTGGCTTCCAGATGACGAAATCCTTGTTTGGCGCACACCGGCGATCGGGCTTGTCGCGGAACTGCGGAAGGTACGTCACGTCAATGGCCACCGTGTGCCGCGGTCCCTTGATGACGAACCCCATGTTGTAGATGCGCCAGAGGCGCAGCTGCCCCTCGGGGATCTTCGCGCGCGCGACCTCGGCGAACACGCGGTCGCGCGCCGACGCGCAATAGGCGTACACGTCCTCGTTGAACGCCCGCACGTCCTCCAGAGACGCGTCCTTGCTGTAGTTGTCGAAATGCAGCGGATAGTCGATGATTCTCAGGCCGTGCTCGCGGCGCTTGTCGCGGAAGTCGCATCCCTCGCTCGCCTTGAGCAGCTCGGTTCCGCGCCCGATGGCGAGGCGCATCCACTCCGCCGCGCCTACGGACTTCTCGACGCGGTCCGCCAAGTTGGTTTCGCCAATTTCACGCGCATACGACACAAGATCGGCCTTGAGCGCGTCGACAGGCTTGGCCTTCCAGTCGAAGGCCGCCGACGGCAGTCCCGCCGCCACGCAGATTGCTGCGACGAGGAGGAAACGTGTGGTCTTGCCTCCCATGAGGATTCTACTGACTTTACTCATGACTGTCTCTCCTTGTATTCTCATTCTGCAAATACGCCCCCATGGCGAAACCTCACGGTGCAGCAATCGGCCCGAGGGGATAACGGCCGAAACGCGGACCATAGACGGCGAGGCCGGCGTCGGATTCCAGCCGGATCGTTGCCTTGCCATCCTTCACGGCCTCCGGCGGAATCTTCACTTCCACAAGATAGCCGTAGCTTCCCGCATCGCGGAGGTAGCCCTTACGCGGCTGCGCCAGCCACGAGAGGATGCCGCGATGGTCCGCTGGGTCATCGGGGAGGACGTACTTCAGCGCAACCGTGCAGCCCACGCGCACCGTCAGGTTCGCCGGGAACTTCTCGTCGCTCGTCTGCGGATAGGCGCTAGGGTTCTTCGTGCGCTCCGCAGACCGCTTACCGACCACGTAGTCGATCTGACGGCCCCTCTCCTTGCGGTCCTTCCAGTTACGGCGCTTCGCCGAAAGCTCCGCGCGGAACGTCCCGCCCTGCGGCGGCACGGCAACCTCGTACTCGAACCATCCCTTGCCGAATCCGTTGAGTTTCAGTCCGCCCAAGACCTCCGCCGTTCCCTCCGACCACGCCGACGCCTTCGGCTTCAGCATCGCCGCGTCCTTCGCCACCGTGGAGAATGACCAGAAGTTGCGCGCGATCCGCTTGCCGTCGGCCAACAGATCAAAAACGACGCACCCGCACGCCGGACCGCCCGGCACGACGAACTTCTCGTCCCAGAGCTTTTCGCACTGCCAGCTTTTCGCAACAAAAGAATCGGCTGCCGTTACGGCGTCTGCGACGCATTTCCGCCCTGCGCCGTCATACCACCACGCGCGCTTCACGAGTGTGAGCTTCTTCCCCGCATACTCGTCGGTGATGAACGACACGCCCACCGGAATCTTCACTTCCGCGCCAGGCGACACCGTTTCGCCGATTTCGTTTCCGCGCGTCCCGAGGAACGTGATCGCCGCCTTCGCGTGGAAGTCGGCGAACGTCATGCCGTCCGCCATTTCCTCGATGCCGAAGTATTTCGGCGAACGGTCCTCGTGTACGTAACCGGTCCATTCCGCGACGACGTCGTGGTGTTCCGTGAAGCAGAATCCCGCGCACTTGAGGTGGCTGCGGAGCGCGTTGATCATGCCGTGGTAGTCCCACGTGATGTCGTGGTCGCAATGTCCGCCGCTCGTGTAGGTACCCGTTTCGGCGCCCATCATCGGGACGCCGTTCTGGACACGTCCGGAGACGTAGTTCCACTTCGATCCGGGATACGTCTTGGCACAGACGTCCGCCATCCTCGCCATCCACTTGTGCGCCGGCTCGTAGAAGTGCCAGGTGTTGACGTCGGTCGCCACGTGGTCGTACATGCAGGCAGAGTTTTCGTCAACAAGGCGCGTGGGATCGAGCGCCTTCGCCTTGCGGTAGGCGTCCGCAACACGGCGCTGCGCCTCGGGCCTGTATTTCGCGCCACGCTTCCCGTAGCCCGCGGAGCAGAGCCCCCACGTCTCGTTGAAAAGCGTCCACTGGTAGATGGACGGATGGTTGAAGTCGCGCTTCACCATCCCATCGAAACACTCCCAGTGTTCGGCGAACATCTCGTCGCACACCGCGCCCCAGGCGTTCGGCACGTCCGCCTGGATGAGGAGCCCCAGCTTGTCCGCCCAGTACAGCTTGCGCGGCACTTCGGCCTTCACGTGTACGCGGTTGCCAGTCAGCGCCAGCCGCTTCGAGAGGAGGATGTCGTTCTTCATGAACTCGTCCGTCGGGAACGTGTAATAGCCTTGCGGATGGAAGGTCTGGTCGAGACACAGCTGCAAGTAGATGGGCTTGCCGTTCAGCGTCACGTAGGGGTCGCCGTTCGCGTTTTTGCCTGTTCCGACCTCGCGGAAGCCGAAGTAGGTCTTCACCGCGTCGTCGCCCAACGTGAGCGTGACGTCGTAGAGGTGGGGATTGTCGAGGTCCCACAGCTTGGGCGAAGCGACGGCAATGTCGACGGCCTTCGCAATCTCACCCTTCGCAAACGACACCTTCGTGGCCTTCCCGTCCAGCTTCACCTCTGCGACAAGCGAATCACTCGCAGGCGCGGCGAGCCGCAGTTCGGCTTTCACGGAAGATTTCGCGATGCTCGGCGTGAAGCGCGCGCTGTCGAGATAGTCCTTTCCGCGCGCCTCGAGATAGACTGTCTGCCAGATGCCGCGCACGTTGCCGTAGCCCTGCTTGCCGATGAGGTAGTGTCCGACGAGAGCCGTGAGGAAATCGGGATCCCAGATCTTGAACTCGGCCGTCTGTTCCTCGCCCCACTTGACGAGATCCGTCAGCTCGAACTCGAACGGCATGTAGCCGCCCACGTGCTTGCCGAGGTTCTTGCCGTCGAACGAGAACTCCGTCTTGTAGTCCGACGCGCCCACGACGAGGAACACGCGCTTCCCCTTCCACTCAGGCGGCACCTTCACCGTGCGGCGGTAGTAGCCCGTGTCCTTTCCCTTCTCGTTCTTCACGCCTGAAAATTCACAGCCCCATCCGAACGGAACGGTGATCTTCCTGTCGTATGCGCCCTTCTCGAAACCGAAGTCCCATTGTCCGTTCAGGTTGACCCACTGCGGACGCTCCCAGTCCGGCCTTGGATGTTCCGGCAGCGGGATATTCGCGGCGAATGCAGAAGCTGCGGACGCGCACACTGCAGCCAGAACCATAAACGCACACAACGGCGACAGCGCTGCATGACATGTTCGTTGGTGAACCATAATTTATTGTCCTTTTAGGTTTGTTGTTGATGGTTTGCTCTTTTCTGATGAAAGCGATTTATTACCGAATGCGGTAGGCGAAGGATTTTGCGTCGCACTTGACCTTCAACACGTTGCCGGACTGGCTCCAGACCGGCATCGCGGCGCCCTTCTCCGGCTCAATCGCGTCCACACCCGCCACCACGCGGCCCGCCGCGCCGAACGCGGCAAGGTCAATCTCGGCGGTAAAGGCGTCGGAGTCCGGTAGCGGCGTGATCGTCCAGTCCGCAAAGCGGAACGAACCGTCTGTCTTCACGCCGCCGAACTGCACCTCACGCCCCGCGCGGTTCACACCAAGCAGTCTGTCGCGCGCATCAACCTCGCCAGGCGCCCCCTCTCGTTTAGCGCAGCTCAAGGCCGGCTTGCGCGCGTCAATGAAAATGCCCTTCGGCGACTTCGCGAAGGCGTAGCGCACGCCGTCCTTCTCCACCACGCCGCTCACGGTACTGCGCGTGCGCGCGTAGTAGCCGTAGGGCGGCAGCACGATGCCGTTTGGCAGGCGCCACGTCGCGTTCGTCTGGCGGTTCGCCCACACCTCCCCGCCGTCGGAGAAGAACGAATGCTGGCGGTGGATGCTGCCCTCGTACTTCAGGTCGAGGAACTCGGCGCGCCCGAGCTCCGCGCATGCGTCGTGCTGGAGCCAGTACGTCTTCACCGCGTTGCGCGAGAACGGCCCGTCGCACATCGGGTTGCGCCCGCCGATGATGCAGTTGGACAGGTAGTCGTCGGAACCGTAGCCGTGGAGTTCCGCATCGCCGCCCTTGTGCCAGCCAGCCTCCTCCTGGTAGCGTCCGCCAAGTCCGCCCGCGAAGAGCACATAGTAGCCGTGCGTGGCGATGTCATGCCACGGCGTGCGCTCGCTGTCGGCGAAGTTCGCCCCGCCAAGCAGCTTCGGCGCGCCGAAGTGGTCGCTCTGTCCGGCGTCCGCAATGCCCACGAGGTGATCCTGTCCGGCCTCGCTCACGCACACGGCGTCCGGACGCCGAAAGCCCTCTCGGTACAGCTCGAAACCACGCCCCCAGTTCGCCGACGTCTCGTTCTTCGAGTGGAAGCGCCCCTCGCGGTCGAGATAGTCGAACGGACCATGCGCCGTGAACACGTCGATGAAGATCGCATCGGGATCGTAACCCTTCTTCAGCAGCTTGGCATTGCGGAGGCACCACGGATGAAACGCATGCGGTGCCCAACGGTAGGAACGCGCATGGCGCCCGGCGTTGAACCACGCAAGCTGCGGGGTGCCGTCAAGGTTGAACACCGTGAGGTCGTACGAGTAACGGTCGCAGTCTGGATAGATGTCCGTGTAGTTGTCGTGCGGACAGAAGAGTATCCCCGCAGCGCGGCAGGCATTGCGCATCGCGCCAAACGCTTCTTGATCGCCGCGCGGCGGATAAATCTCGGGCAGGCGGTAGTCGTAGCCCCAGCGCTGCCAGTCGTGCTTCACGAAGATCGCGTCGTTCAGCCCGTACTTGGCGGCCTTCGCAATGTCTTCCGCCGCCTTCGCGTAGTCGCCGCTCCACTGGTCGAGGCACATGCGCGAGCCGAGCGCAGCGCGTCCGGGACTCGCCTTGTAGCCTGCGACGGCGCGGAAGCGGCGCCCTGCCTCGAATGCACCCTTCGACGAGGGCACGAACGTAAACGTCGCATCATGGTGCGCGTGTAGGGAGAAGAGGTTCCTCTCGCCGTCGCAGAAAACGGAATCCTGCACCACGTCCACGGCCTGCACCACGGAAAGTCCGTTCGCGTAGTCCGCACCCACGTGGCGCGTGGAAAGTCCGAACCCGTTCGCGTGAAGCGAGAACCTCTTCGGGCCCTCCACGACGTTGCCGAAGCCCATGTACACGCGATGCGGCGTCTCGGAGGCGGGCCCCACGGCAAGATCCGCGATGCGCGGGAATCCGGCCGAGTCGCGTTTCACGCCGGGAATCGACCAGGAGATTCGCAGCGTGCCCTTCTCCTCGCGCAGGAACGCCTTTGCCTCTGGCGGTGCGGAACCATCACCCGTCTCCACCCGCGCGGTGAATCCGCGGAAAACCACCGAGCGTTCGCCGTCCGTGAACGCGAGCGCGCCGTCGATGAGGCCGCGCGCTCCATACGCCACGCCCGCGCCGTACACCACGTCGCCTGCGTCTAGGCGCCAGCGTCCCGCAGACGCGTCCGTTCCGGATGCGTGTGCCGTCTTCGCCGCTGCGAGCGCCGCCGCGCAGCGGGCCTTCCAGTCGGCCTCGTCTGGCGCCTTCGGCTGCGGACCGAGCTTCGGCTTGGACACCTTGCGCACGGGACGCGGCGCGTGAGGATTGTTGTACATGAAGACCGCGATCGGGTGCGGTGCGTCCTCCTTCTTCGCGCCCACAGGCGTGAAGCGCGCATGGACTGGATAGAGCGCGTTGAGAGCGCGCGGACGCGCCGTGCCCGTGTAGGCGAGCTCCTTCTTCTCGCCGGGCGCAAGCGTGAGGGGACCCTGCGGGCCTACCACGTCCCAATCGTCGTTCATCCACACCTCGAGTTCGCCGGAAACGGACTTCTCCGTCTTGTTCTCCAGCGTCACCGGAAAGGCGCGCGGCGCGCCGGCCTGCACCTCTGTGACACCAAGCGGCCATGCGTACGGATTCTTACCGGGGCGCTCGGTCTTCTGCGGGAACGAGCCGATCTCCACCTTCACGCCGCACCGTTCCTCGACAGGCGGCAGATAGGCACAGACCGCCAGCGCAAGGGAGACGGCACCAAAAGCAATTAAAAGTTCCATTGAATGTTTCATGGTTGAATACCTCCAACAAATTCGACTATTCGATAGCCCCCGTCATCCTTAGCGTGTGCGAATCTCGACGATGCCGGCCGATCTTTTCGGACGGCACTTGAGACGAATGCGGAATTCCGTCGCCTCCGTGCTCTCGGCAAACCACGTCTGCATCTCGCCCGCGCCGCGGTGGCACCACGCGAAGTACGGCACGAGCGTCAGCCCGCCGCCCGTGAGCGACACCATCCGCGTCGAGGCGATCTCTGTCTCGCCTTCGGTGAATGTGGTGTTCAGCGGCAAACAGGCATCCAGCACCTTGCCGCCGTTGTCGATTCCCTCGGCACAGAAGACGATCGGACCGCGCTCCACTGCGGCCCGTCCACGATCCGCCGCGACCTTGTCGTTCGCCTTGACGCGGCGAACCGGCATGTTCATCGCGACCTCCACCACGTCGCCCGCCTTCCATGCGCGGTCGATCACGCAGTAGCCCTTCACGGGCACGACCTTCACCGCCGCGCCGTTCACCGTCACGCGGAAGTCATCCAGCGCCCCCGTCACAACCTGCTCGTAGAGATCGCTCGGCACCGGCCGCCCCACGCACCATCCCGGCACGCGAATGTGGAGCGTGAAGTTTTGTGTCTCGGGACGTACAACTTGTTGTTGTACGCTTGCTGTCTCTCCCGCGCCACAACCCGACACCACCTCGATTCGCACGCCGCCCTTCCACGGGTACGCCGTCTTCTGCGCGAGCTTCACCTCGCCACTGGCGAGGCGCAGCGTCGCCTCGCTTTCCACGAACAGGTTCACATACGCGGCGTTCCCCTTCGTCGCGTAGGCGAAGCGTCCGATCTGCGGGATGAAGCGTACCACGTTCACGGGACAGCAACTGCACCCGAACCACTTCGAGCGCTTGTATCCGCCCTTCGACGTCAGCGGATTCGGATAGAAGAACTCGTCGCCGCCGATGGAGACGCCGCTGATGAGTCCGTTGTAGAGCGTGCGCTCCATCACGTCGATGTACTTGGCATCGCCGTGCAGGAGGAACATGCGCTCGTTCCAGAGCGCGTTGCCGATCGCCGCGCACGTCTCAAGGTAGGCGTCGAGATTCTGCAGGTCGTACTCGTCGCCAAACGCCTCATGCGCGCTGCCGAGCGCGGGGTCGCGGTACTTGACATGACGCCTTGCGCCGATTCCGCCGTTGAGGTGAAGCTTCTTCCCCACGACGTTCTCCCAGAGCGCGTCGATCGCGTCCACGTACGCCGTGTTGCCCGTAAGCGCCGCGACGTCGGCCATGCCGACGTAGAGGTACGTGGCGCGGACGGCGTGTCCGAGCGCCTCCTTCTGCTCCAGCACCGGCTTGTGGTCCTGGTAGGCCGCGCCCCAGACGGGACGCAGGTCCTTGCGTCCGCGCATGTCGATGAAGTGCTGCGCGAGCTTGAGGTACTTCGCGTCGCCCGTCGCCTGGTAGAGGCGGCAGAGGCCGATCTCGATCTCCTCGTGGCCGGGCACTTCGCGGTTCTGTCCCTCGCCGAGACCGAACGTCTTTGCGACGAGGTCGGCGTTCTTGATCGCGACGTCGAGGAGCGTGCGCTTGCCCGTCACCTCGTAGTGCGCGACGGCGGCCTCGTAGAGGTGGCCCACGTTGTAGAGCTCGCAGGCGTCGCGGTTTTGGCTGAACGGCTTCGGACCCATCATCTTCGCCTTGTGTCCGAGCGTGCGGGCGGTGTAGAGATAGCCGTCCGGCTCCTGCGCGCCGGCGATCTGTGCGATGAGGTTGTCGAGGTAGCGGTCGAGTTCCGCGTCGGGATGCTGCGCGAGCGTGTAGGCCGCGCCCTCGATCACCTTGAACACGTCGGAGTCGTCCCACGGCACGCCCTTGAAACCGCCCTTCTCGCGCCGCGCAGCCTTCTCGAAGTTCGCGATGCGACCCGTCTCCTCGCACTTGCGGAAGTCGGTCTTGACGGTCACGAGCCGATTCGTCTCGACGCGCGACAGCCAGAACCCGCCCGTCACCTTCACGTCGTTCAGCGCCGCGGGCGAATACGGATACCCGCCCGCGAACGCTGCGCCCCGTACCGCCACAGCGGCAATGCACAATGCAGTTTTCAGTTCCATATTTTCACTTCTCCCAACGACCGATGACCGTTAAGCCATTTCTATCCTTTGGCTAAGATTGTGAGGGTGTGAAACTCTTGCCGTTGTGCGCCGTCAGTTGAACCGCCAAGATGGCGGTCGTTCCAGTCATCAGGCAAATACCAGTTTCTCCCCCTATCGGTCAGAGCTGGAAAGGTCGAGCTCGATCCTGTCGCCTGCGATGCTAAAGCCCTTCGCCGTGGACTTCACCTCGCCGCGCACGGGTACGCGGTAGCGGAATCCCTGGAACACGAAATTGACGCCGTCATCCGCTATGGAAATTCCCTTGCGGAAATCACCATCCGCGTATTCGGCGTCGAGCGTCCCCGCGCCGGAAACGACGATGCGCCCTTCCTCGAACCGCACCGTCGCCGCCGTGCCGTCCGCGCGCTTCGCCGTAACGACGAGCGCATCGCCGTCCGCCGCCGTCTCGATGGACGCGAACTCGCCGTTGAACGACATCACGCCGGAAACGCCCTTGCCCCTGAACATCCACTGATCCACAACAGGGGGCGTGAAGTAGAGCGCCTGCCAGCCGGTACAGACCTTGTCAAGGAACGGCTCCTCGAAGTCGTCGCACATCTTGTGGATGTCGCGGAAAACGAGGCGCGTGCCGTCCATGATGAGGTTGGCACGGTAGAAGCGGCTGTTGTACCACACGCTCTTGCGGCCATAGCCGGACCAGTCGTCGAGCGCGATCTGCGTCTGCGGACAGTTCGCCTTGTGCGCGGCCTTGAACGCGCGTGCCGTATCGCACATCTTCTCCACGACGAAACGTCCCGCCGCTGCTTCCTTCGCGATCTTCGCGCACTGCATCGGCCAGCCACGCGAAATATTGCTCCAGCAGAACGAGTTCTCCTGTCCCGCCTGCATGTAGGAAAGGTTCATCAGGCCCTTCGGCTCCGTATAGGTGCGGAATATCCAATCAACAGTCTCCGGCTTCGACCCCAGATACGTGACCGGCTCGAGCGAGGGCACGCTCCCATACTTAAATCTCGGATATAGCGTCCGTGGTTGCCCGTAGTTATAGATCGGGTCGGGTGTGAGCATCTTGAACACGGGCGACTTCACGGCGTTCGCCATGTCGACGGCGGCGGAGAGCATGTTCTTCTTCGAGGGATAGTACGCGCCGTTCGAGTAGCCGCCGCGCAGGCCGTAGGCGTCCGTGTTGTCCTGCTCGCGGCAGATGCAGAAGCCGTCGACGCCGTACGTCTTCTCCATGTAGTCCATCGACCAGGCGTCGAGGAGCCATGAGCCGACGCTCTTGGGGTAGTACCCGAAATCAGCCTTGAACCGCTTAAACGCCGCGTCGATGATGGCCTTGCGTCCGGCATGGTCGTACGCCATCAGGAAGCCGGGGTTGATGTGCCAGTCCCAATCCCAGTTCTTGTGCGCGCCCTTGGGCTTCCACGGCAGCCCCGCCGCCTCGTTGAGCGGACGCGACATCTCGAACCAGAGCCCGAACTCGGTCTTCGACTTGTCGCTCTTCAGCGCCTCGGCCATCATCTCGGGATCGACGAGCGCGTCGTACTGGAGGAGGATGGTGTTCTTGAACCCGTACTTGAGGTTCAGGGCGACCTCCTCGCGCACCGCGCTGATCATATCCGCGCGCGGCGGACGCGGATCCGCCGACCGCACGAAGTTCACGATGTTCAAGACCTTGCGCGCCTCATGCGCATTCGTCGCCTGGAGTGGCAGACTGACCGCGACCGCCACCACAAAAGCCGAAACGGCCATCATTCTATTCACAACCATGTCCCCCCTCGTCAACGCGTGCGTGCGGCTCTCCCGCATAAGGCTTTTCTGTGAGTATTTTTCGTGACATCATGGTTTTGCTCTTTTCTGTGAATGTAAGACGTCGTGACATTGTACCATTTCTATCCGTTATATTCAATGGCACCCTTTACGAAATCGGACGAGTCAAATTTGGGAAAGTCGCCCGTTGCCTGTCTCTCACTGACCAGCGGCAATGATGAGGCCGAGGCCAATGAGGAAGAGCACGAACATCGCGAGGTTGAGGGCACCCGCCTTCTTCGGCGCGCCCTTGAACTCGCGCCACACGAGAATGCCCCAGAGCGCGGAGACGAGCGTCGCGCCCTGTCCAAGCCCGTAGGAGATCGCCGCGCCGGCCTTCCCCGCCGCGACGAGGTTGATTCCGTTGCCGAGTCCCCAGATGAGTCCGCCCAGCACGCCCACGAGGTGGATCGGGAACCCGCCCTTGAAGTACTCCTTCTCCGTGATCGGCTCGCCGCTCACCGGATGCCGCATCGCGATCGCGTTGAACACGAAGTTGGACGCGAAGATGCCGAGCGTGAACACGAAGAACGCGGAATAAGGCGTCATCATGCCGGGCTTCGGCGCGGCGGCGGCGAAGTCCATGTCCATCGTGCGGGCGATGAACCTGTAGAAGAACGCCATCAGCACGCCGCACACGACGGAAAGCAAGATGCCTCTGCCCACCCCGGATTTTCCGGAATCTCCGGATTCTCCGGAATTCCCGGATTTCAGCCGATACGCCGCGGTGTTGCACAAAATCGCCGCGACGATCAGCGCGACACCACCGAAGAGCATCACGGGGTCGCCCTTCGGCGCGCCGACGTAGTTGACCACCACGCCGAGGACGAGCGCAAGGCCGATTCCCACCGGGAACGCCACGCTCATGCCCGCAATGGAGATCGCCGCCGCAAGCAGGATGTTCGCCGCGTTGAAGACGATGCCGCCGAGGAATGCGCTTCCGAGATTCCCTGCGGAGGCCTGCTTCAGGTTCGCGATGAACGACCATTCGCCGCCGCCCCACGAGCCAGCCGTGAGGCCGCTCGCGATGGCGAAGAGGACGACGCCGATCACGTAGTCCCAGTAGAAGAGCTCGTAGCGCCAGGTCTTCCCGGCGAGCTTCTGGGTGTTGCCCCAGCTGCCCCAGCAGAACATGGTCACGACGCAGAACGCGACGGCCAGTGCGTAATTGCTGCAATAGTACATCTTCTTTTCTCCTTTGTCTTCTGTCTTTCGTCTTCTGTCCTAAAACCTAAACAACCTCTCGCCTGTACGGCACGGAAGCCTGTGCGCCGGGGCGTGTGACGGAGATCGCGGACGCCTTCTGCGCGAAGTCGACCGCCTCCGAGACGGGCCGCCCTTCCGCAAGTGCCACGGCGAACGCGCCGTTGAAGGTGTCGCCTGCGGCAACGCAGTCGACCGCCTTCACCTTCTTCGCCGGGAACACCTTCCCGCAGTCGCCGCAGTAGCAGCCCTTCACGCCCATCGTGATGAGCACGTGCTTGACGCCGCGCTTCTTCAGGACGGCGACCGCCTTCGCGGCGCTCGCCGCGTCTGTCACCTTCACGCCCGTGAGAATCTCCGCTTCGGTCTCGTTCGGCGTGATCCAGTCGATGAGCGGATAGAGCGCTTTCGGCAACTTCCGCGCCGGGGCGGGGTTGAGGATCACCGGCACGCCCGCGTCGTGCGCCGTCTTCGCGGCCCACGACACGGTCTCAAGCGGCGTCTCGAGCTGCATCAGGAGCGCAGCCGCGTCCGCAACTTCCTTCGCATACGGCGCGACGTCGGCGGGCGAGAGCGTGCCGTTCGCGCCGAGCGCAACGGAGATGACGTTCTGTCCCTTCGCGTCAACGAGGATGAGGGCCGTGCCGGACGGCTCCTTCTTGTCGACGATCAGCCGCGCCGCGATGCCGTCCTTCTTGAGGCGGGCCGCCGTGTCGCGTCCGAACACGTCGTCGCCGACCTTCGCGACGAAGAGGCAGGCGCCCTTCTTCGCGGAGAGCCGCGCGACAGCGACGGCCTGGTTCGCGCCCTTGCCGCCGGAGTTCATCATGAAATGCCCATCGCTCACGGTCTCGCCCGGAACGGGGATGCGCTTCCCGGTTATCACCATGTCGGTGTTCGTGGATCCTATGACTGCTATTTTTTTCATGGCGCGGAAATAATACCATTTCCAAAGCGGGAAAATCAATATGGGAAACACACAGCAGGACAAAAACCTGCTTTAGCAGCTTTCCCGAACTAGCGTTGCCCGTGTTTCTCCCACAGCCAATAGGCGGCGGGGGCCGTGCCGTTCGACCACAGGCCGTCGATCGGCATCGGCTTCTCGTTGAGGTATACGAGCCCGCGCGCGCCGCGCAGCGACTTCACCGGCGCGTCCGCGAGCGCGATCGGACGCAGCACCGCGAATCCACCGGCGTTCTCCGCCGGCAGCTCGTACCACACGCCACCGACGTACAGCAGGTCGCGCTCAGTCGCAAGTTCGCGGCAGACCACGTTCGTATCACCGTTCACGTTGGGGAAACGCCATACCTTGCCATGGTCGTCCTTGACGGAAATGTACGGATTCTTCGCATCGAGTTCCGGCGTCTTGCACGGCGCAGGACCGTAACGGAACCGCGCCGTGGCGCGGGGCGCTTCCTCCAGGCACTTCACGCGCACCCAGTCGCCGTCGTGCAGCAGCTCGTGGCGAACGGGCGCGCCGTCCGTGCGCGTGAATGAGAAGCGCATCGATTCATACCCCGCGTGGAGAAAAGGTTCCGAAACGTCCCCGGCCTTGACGTCCTCGTTCAGCCATACGTACCCTTCACCCGACGGCGGGCCGAACGTCGCAAGTTCTTCCGGTTTGACGAACCACAGGTTGGACTGCGACCGTTCTACGCGCGGCGAGCCTTTCTTGAGTCCGCGCTTGCCGAGGAATTCACTCTTTGCCTGGTCGTCGCACCCGAACACAATCCGATCGCCCCACCGACAGAAATCCCCGATGACTTTCAGATAGGTGGAAATCGGACGTATGCCGTTCGGATTCGCCGGCGAGAAGCCCTTCGGGAAACGCCAGAACGTGCCGTGCATCGTGGCGAGCAGCGTGCCGTCGCCGAACCCGACATCGCGGATGCGCGGCCATTCGGTGTTCCAGCCGTGCGCGCCGTCGTAGCAGTGCGACGCCTTCGGGAGGCGGTAGTACGCCCAGTCGGATCCGTTTGTCGTGACGCCGAGGATCACACTTTTCGCGTCCCAGCCCATCGCCCAGACGGGATTCGTCCCGGGATGTTCATTGCCGTAGATGCCGTCCGGCGTCGTCACCTCCGTGAACTGGCAGCGGCGGATCGTCGTCCAGTCCTTTCCCGGCTCGTTCCACCAGGCGAGGACGCCCGACGGCACGAACGGGTTGCGGCGTGCGGCGGGACTGTTCTCGCCGTTGTTGGAGATGAACACGCGCCCGAACCCGCTTGCGAGCCCCTTCGAGTGGTAGCCGGGGACGCGCGTACGCGGCGCGGACGCCCAGCCGTCCGGCCACGGCAGGTCCGCCTTCTTCAAGTAGGCGGCGATCCTCTTGTCATTCATGCCGTTTTCGCGGATGAGCGTGTTGACGGCGAGCGTGCGCATGTCCAGCTCGTAGAGTCCCGTCTCCATCGTCGCCACATAGACCTTGTTCGCGGGATCCGTCAGGTGTCGCGCCGCGCCGGTGAGGCGTCCGGGCATCTGCGCGGGCGACACCACGCGCACGTCCCCCTTCGCGTCGATCACGTAGGGACCGATCAGCAGCTGGTTCGTCTCGCGGTGGATTATGCGGTTTGCGGGCGTTCCGCCCACGGAACCGGAGAACGTCTCGCGCGTCAGGTCCGGCCGGATGCGGTAGAGCTTGTCCGAAGATCCCGTCGGCGCGTGCGGGGCGTACGTCACCACCCACAGGTCGCCCGCCCACGGCACGACCGCGCCCGTGCCGCATTCGCCCTCGTCGTTGAACATCGCGAGGTGCGGGTAGATTCCGCCATACGAGGCAAACCGTTCCGTCGCGAACGACGGAATGGTCGCGCACACCGCCACAAAGCCGTAGAGTATGGGTCTTGCATTCTTCATGGCGCACAGTATATCAAAACACCCCGCATCTGCACAATGTGTGGATTTTGGGTTACGCCAAGAACCGCGGTCAATACAGCTTGTTTCCGTAAACAAGGATCTTCTTGAGCGACAGCGACTTCTTGCTGCCGCCCGGCTCGAAACCGACCTTGACGAACTTCGCCGTCGGGGATTCCTTGCGCAGGTCAACCCTCCATTCCCCGTTCCCCATTCCCCGTTCCCCAACTTTGCGCCACTCCTCTCCATCGTCGGAAATCCAGAACGACAGCCCCTTCGCCTCTCCCACGACCGTCACGCCCGATACCTTCACGGCACCGGCCAACTCGACGATCGCCCACGGTGCATCCTCGGACTTCGTCGCGAACAGTCCCTTCCGCTTCGGGTCGTAGGGCGTTGCGTCCGACACCCTTGCGTAATCTTCCGGCGTGTCGCCCTTACCGCTTGAGGATACCAGCACAAGCGCATCGTCGGAGACAAGCGGCGCGTCGTAATCCGTTTCGTGGACTTTCGCCATCCCCGCAGGTGGCTCGCTTTCGTTCCTGAAATTCGCCAACATGCGGAATGCCATCCTGTCCGTCCTGAAATCCCCCATCGCGAAAAGCTGCCGCCAGTCGAAGCCCCGTTTCCCATTCACCGTTCCCCGTTCCCCGTTCCGGTTTCCGAAGGACGCCGCATACGAGAAAAGCCGCTCAAGACGATCCTTGTCTTTCCCGAAGTGATCCAACGCATAGCCGAAAATCTGCGGCAAGTAACTAGGGCTTCCCTTGTTGGCCTCCAGCGCGACAGCAAGAATCTTGTCCTCCAGAACGGGATGGCCCTTGAAGCGACCCAGGGCGCGGGCAAGCGCGTCTTTCCTGAAATTCATCTCCTCGGCGATGTGCGACTTCGGTCGGGGCAGGGCGAGGAACACCTTCGCCGTCTCCTTCGCGAGCGCCGTCTTGTCCATTCCCTTTTTCTGCATCGCGTCCAACGCCTCATGTGCGAAGTTCCATGTGGCGAGGCGGCCTTCTGGCTGGAGCCTAACGAGTTCGCCGAGATAGCTCCGCCATTCGTCGATGGAGGCATTGGCCGCCTTGAACGAGTCGGCGTAGGCGCGCCACGCCGTGTAGTTGTAGGGACAGCGCATGGCGGCCTCTTTGATGCGTCCCGCGAAGAGCAGCAGTTCCGACTCGTCATGCGCCGTGCGGTCCGCAAACGCGCGTTCCGTTGCCGGCAGATACTGGAAACCCTTTCCCCAGAGCGTGAACGACGCGCCGGAGTACGGCCTGACCCCGTTGACAAGCCGCCAGTTGCCGTCCTCCTTGCGCATGGCCCAGCAGCGGTGCGCCGGCGCACCCTTCCGGAACTTCGTGGCCTTGCGTCCGGGCTGGACATTCGTCACGGTCATGATTCCCTGGGAGTTGGCGGCGCGCGACGCCCATTCGGAAAGCTCCACGCACACGCCGCCGACGCGCGAGCGCAGATAGAGGCGCGGCCAGCCGGACGCCATCCACGGGCGCATGTACTCATCCCCCTTCGCCCACTTGCTCACGTCGAAGCAGTTCTTCTTGCGGTAGGGGACGTTCCTGATGCTCACATTTCCGAGATAGCGCGTCGGGAAACGGCGCTGGGCGTTGAGGTAGAGCGTCTCTGCGGCGTCCGTCGGACGCTTCACGACGAATCGCCATTCACGGCAGTCGTGCCCTTCCGCGAGCTTCAGGAACCCACCGACCTTCCCGATGCGCCGGAACGCGGCCCAGTGGCGCACGGTCGCCTTCATGTCGTCGCCCTTCTGGGCGTTGATCGCCACGGCCACCGTCGCCTTGCGGCCCATCTCCGTGCGGCTCCACTTCTCGTCCTCGTCGTTGAGGAAGAGCGTCATCAGCGTCTCCAGCGCAAGCGGCGCGTCGAAGACGGGCCCGGAGAGCAGGAAGTCCTCCAGCACGGCATCGTCGTTCCACAGCCGCGCAAACAGCTTGCGTCCGCCCTTCGCCGCGAGGATCTCGCCGATCTTCTTCTCGCTGCAGATTTCGACGAGGCGTTTCCTCAAGATGGTACGGCGCACGGGCGAGCCGGGCTTGAGGTCTTCTGATTTCAATTTCCGGCCGTCGACTGTCAGCTGTCGAATAATCTTCGTCCAATCGACACTCGCCGCCCGCCTCCCGACATCGGGTTCAAGCCGTTTCGGCTCGAGGTTCACCACGCCGTCGCCGAACGCGCCGAGTCCGCGCAGTGGATCCTTCGGCGGCTGCGGCACGTCCTCGCCGAGTTCCTTCAGATAGCTGTACGCCGCCCAGCCCCAAAAGGACGTGCATCCGGCGTCGTAAACAGTCTTCAGGCACTCCACTGCCCGCGCCTTGTTCGCCTTGAGGTCGTGCCGCAGAAGCGCAAACTCGGCCATGTCCACCGACTGGCGCTCTTCGAGGTTCCGCTTCTCGGACGAACGCGCGCGCAGCTGTGCGATGAACGCGCGTCCCGCATCCCATTTGCCCTCGGCACCAAAGAGACTCGCCTGTCGCACGTCGCCATAGCCGTCGGAGGGACGTCGCGGCAGCATGACGCCCAAGTCCGGCGCAGCAAACACAGCTCCCGCCATCAGCATGAACATCGCGTTTACGAATCTTGTCATCGGCATCTTCTCTTTCCTGTACCTTTGCCCTGTGCGCACAGTATACCAAAATTCCAGAAAAATTGCGGCACTTCCCGCAACTTGTTGGGGAAAGCTGCATTGGCAGGTTTTTCTCGCTGGAGGCGATTTCGCCGCCCCGGCGACATCGCCGCGTTCAGGCGGCTGATGCGCGGCAAGAGCCGTCCTCCTCGACGCACAGTTGGTGGTGCGCCGCTCAACCTGAGCGACAGTTTCTCTCTTCAAAGCAGATCACCTCGGCCTGGACGGAGGCGACGTTGCCGACATGGAATTGGCGCTTGGCGTCATGTAGTTCAGGCAGTGGGCCTTCGGCTCGATGCCGTTCGCCTCGCACCATTCAAGGCACATGTCTATCGGCGGACGGCGGTACATGTAGGGAGAGTCCTTCGCGAACCGGTATTTACCGGGTTCAGGCTCGTTGGCCTGCCAGTAGAACGGCAGCGTCGCGAAGTTGAACGCCGCCGCGAAACGTTCCCTGTACGCGGCAGCATGCTCCGCGCCGTTCTTCGTCTCGGAGAGGCCGAAGAGGTTTGCTCCGTACTTGAAGTCGTGTCGCGTCTGGCGTACCTTCACGTGGACGTTTTCGCACGGACGCCCCTGCGCGTCCGTAAAGAGAAGCATCACGTCGCCCTTGCGGTTCGCTTCGATGCCGGCCTTCACGCGCGCGTCCATTTCGGACGCCTGTTCGCGGAAGTACCGCAGCACGACATTCCTGTCATACTTCATCGCCGCCCACAGCGGCGCGGTGACGCCCGCTCCCGCCAGCATCACGGCATTGCGCAGGAAATCCCTGCGCGGCAACACATCATTCTTTTCCATGGTTCATTAACACTAATTACATTGTTCAGCCAATTTCCAATTCCAAGCTGCGTCGGTTCTACTGGACGATGATGACGAGGCCATTGGTCTTCTTGAGGCGGAGGCCGGCATCCGTGACCTCGCACTTGAAGTGCTGTCTCGTCGTCTCGTCGAGGACGAACGTTGTCGTGTCCGCGGGCTTTGTCGACCATTTGACGACATACGGGCTTTCCGACTTTGCGATCGTCTTCAGGTCGGTGCGTCCATCGAGATTCACCGTTATCGTGGAATCGGTTGCGAACTGGAGATTGCAGAGCGTTCCATCCGTTTTGTTGTCGTACTTCGGGTTGGTGAATGTGCAATTGAACGTACCCGTCAATCGCGACAGGTTCAGCGTTGAGCCATCCATCATCGTCATGTTCAGCCCTCTTACGTTCTGCGGCGTGAAGGTGCCGTATATCTGAAGACGGCTGGTCAAATAGCTATACACGGACCCTTGTTCGTTGCGCGCATTCGCCGTGAAGTCGCATACCTGCGAGGTGGCCACGCCATCCGTGGTAAGACGCAGGCACGTATTGCCAAGGTCGAGGTTCAATCCGTCCCGTCCATTCAGCTTGTATATCTGCACATAGCCCTTCGTGTTGCCGTTGTAGGTGTTGACCGTGGCGGCAAACGTACCGTTGGAAATCGTCACATTCTTTGTCTGCAGGTCTGGATCGTAGCCGTCCATCAAGACAGAAAGCGTATATCCACCGAGATTCCACACGCCCGTGCCGTTTGGAACGGCCATGTCGTGATTCTCTGGAAGTACGGCAAATTCAAGCGTCGAGTCTGCCGTCATCGTGAGCAAGGCGGGGAGAGTGGCGCTTGCCCCCGTATTGGTGATCTTTCCACCCGCAAGGACAAGGTTCACTGCTGAATCGTTGCCGCCGCAGGCATCATACGTCGCTCCCGTAGGAACATAAACGACGCCGCTTCCGAAATGGCCTGTGCCAGATGAGCCGACGCGGATTGTCCCGTTGGAGACGTCCGTGCCACCTGTATAGGTCTGCGACGCACTCCCCACAGACAACACGCCCGCACCATCCTTGATGAGACGAAGGTTGCCCGCCAACGTTGCGGCACTCTCGAGAATATCTCCTTGTGCAACATCCCAAAGCACCGTTCCGGGGGTTCCAGACGAAGAGTCTGTCATCGCGAACGCGGCAGCTGCGCCGTTGGCTCCCGAAAGACGCAAGGTACGTCCCTGAAGGTTGATTGTCGAATCCGCCGTAATCTTGGTGATGTCAAGTCCGCGTATGTCCGCACCGTCCACGAACGTAGCGTTGTCGAACTTGATGCTCTTGCAGGCGAATGCTGAACCATTCGCCACGGCGAATGCCGTCGTACCCGCAACAATAACGTCAGTATCGGCGGTAGGCACGGAATCTGGAGGAAGCGCAAAACCGAATACATTCGTACAGGCCCAATTCGCCCCGTCTGCAAGGTCAAGCGGATTGGTTCCTCCTCCGATGTATGCCGCCGTAGCGGGGGTCGTGCTGCTGGCGAGATACGGTTCGGAGACGCAGCGTACCCAGCCGTAACGCGCGGCATCCTGGTCCGCGCCCGCCGTGAGTGCCGTACCCGCGCTCGACACGAACTGCCCCGTCACGCGGTCGAACATGCCCACCGTCCCCTCGGAATCCTCCACTGGCACATAGTCACGTACCTTATGCTCCGGCGTGTAGAGCGAGAAGTTCTTGAAGTACCCGGCCATCGTCTGATCGTATTTAGCACCCTCCTTCTCGTTGCGGTAAACGGCTATGCCATACCCGCCCTCCACAAAATCAGACAACACGAGACCGCTTCCATAAGCCGTGCCATCCACGACAAGGTTTGTCGTGGAGAACACGACATGGTAGTCTGTGTTAAGGACACAGGAACCTACGAACTGATGAGCGACCCCCTTGCTGGTATTGTATTCGCGATCCCATTTATTGTGGTTGGCATTGCCGGGATAGTAGTAGCGACACATTCCATAGTTAGACAACTTGTTGCCATTCACGCTGAATCCACCAAAGAAATTTTGGTAAGTCCCATTATCGGCGGTGAGCCTCGTGTCGAACTCCGTTATCAACTCGCGGCGCGGCGCGATGCCAGAATTGAAGTAGGCGTTGCCATCGGAGTGGGCGTATTCAACCTCCTTCGCGTAGGGCAGACCGCCAGTCTGCATCAGGAAGAAGCGGATTCTCTGGTTGGCCTCAAAATACGACAAGGGCACTGTGTAGGTGTAGGTGTTCGTAGCTACAGGGATGTCGTCTATCTTCACGAACGAATCCCAGGCGTACTTGTCTTCTCCTTCGTCATCCGTGGCGGCGGCAATGTAGAGCGCGTGCGTGACGGTGCGGCGTCCGCCGAACGTGAAGGTATATTGGTCGTCGCCAGACTTCGCGACCTCCATTGTCGGCGCGTCGTTGGCATCGATCTTCAAAAGTTCGCCAAGACCTGCGCCGGAACGTCCGAACTCATAGATGCGCGTGATGTCGTCGGCGGACAGGGCACGATTCCAAAGCGCGAAGTCGTCCAGTTTGCCGATGAATGGCCGAGCGCCGTTGCTGTAGTTCCCCGTTCCGTCCTGTGCGAGGTAGAACGGACAGCCGGTGTTCATGTCGAAGCCGGATGACGACGCGGTCTGCGAGGAGAGCGTCCCGTCGCTCTTACCTTGATAGAGGGTGAAACTGCCGCTCTTGCAGACCATGGCGTAGAACGTCCACTTGCCAGAACCCTCGCCGGTGAAGTATTTGTCGAATCTGTTTGCGGCTGCACCGGCGGCGGCGTTGAACTGTGCGTTCGCCGTATCGCTCTGGGCACAGAGAAGAACGCCCTTGAGATAACCCGGCGACCAACCCTTGTTCGCGAACAGCAGCGGGTCCTTTGTCTGCTTGCCATAGTTCGCCCAGATAATTACGGTGAAACTTTTATTGGAATCCTCAAAGCCGAGCGAGTTGTTCGCGAGCGTCTCGGAGTCGGAACCCGTGAGCTTCACGAACGCGCCGCTGGGGATGTTCAGGCACTTGCCGACCATGCCGTTGCCCACGTATGTCGGAGCGGTGCCGGTGGACGGCTCCGGCGTGACAGGGCTGCCCGCAACTACGTTTGCAGCCGTGCCGTCGTCGAACGGCAGATAGGCGACCAGGCCGTCGTTGAGGGTCCTGTCCGCGAAGATCGGAAGAATTACGCCCGCCGCGATTGCCGCAAGTGCCATCAGCTTGAGTTTACTCATTTCGGTTCTCCTTTGGATTGAAAGTGGTTGTTTTGTTTTAGCCGTGTAGAACATGTAGAACGTGCAGATTTACGTCGATTCTACTGGACGATGATGACGAGGCCATTGGTCTTCTTGAGGAGGAGACCGGCATCCGTGACCTTGCACTTGAAGTGCGGTCTCGTCGCCTCGTCGAGGACGAACATTGTCGTGTCCGCAGGCTTCGTCGACCACGTGACGATATACGGGCTTTCCGACTTTGCGATCGTCTTCAGGTCTGTGCGCCCTTCGAGGTTCATCGTTATCGTGGAATTGGCGGCAAACGTGAGTTTCTGATTCCCTGTTCCGTTGGTACCCTTCACGAAATTACATGAGAATGCCCCCGTCATCATGGTAAGATCCAACGTCGAACCGTTCATCATTTTCTTGTTGACGCCCATGGTATTCTTGGGCAGGAACTTTCCATAGATTTCAATTGTCTTCCCTTTTTCATTGTACTCGCCAGCTCCGGAGACAGGGTTATCCGTGAAATCCATAACGGAACAATCGTAACTGCCTTTTATGCGGGGGTAGGTCTTGCCAAGATCAAGCCTCAGCCCGTCCTTGCCGGAAAGTCGCCGCAACTGGAAATAACCCTTGGTTACGCCTCCCGTCGTATTCACCGTGACAATAATCGTTCCGTTGGAAACGACGTTCAAGGCGGCATCGCTGAATGAGAAGTCCGAGTCGTTGCCCGTCATTTCGAGCGAAAGCGTATATCCGCCAAGATTCCATTCACAGCCAGCCGGTACGTTCATGTCGTTGTTTGACGCCGAGCCGTTCGCGTGCTTGATGGTGGAATCAGACGTAAGGGACAGGACTCTTGGCAAAGTACCAGCCGTTGTTGCGGAATTCTGGATCGTCCCGCCTGCGAGAACCACGGTCGCGGAGGATGCGTCATTGTTGTAGATGTCCAATGTCGATCCCGTCGGCAGATAGACTACGCCGCTACCGAAATGTCCTGTCCCGGACGAAGCAACACGGATCGTGCCATTGGAGACACCCGTGCCGCCCGTGTAGGTCTGCGACGCCTTCCCCGCAGAGAACAGGCCCCCACCCTCCTTCACGAGTCTTAGGTTTTCAGTCAGCGCGACGCCGCTGTTTAAGAGCGTAGAGCCATCCGCCACCGATACATGAACCGTACCGGGCGTCCCCAACGAGGTGTCGGTTATCGTGAACTCGCTTAGCGCCGCGCTTGTCTCGTCGGCGAGGAAGAGCGTCCGCCCCTGAAGGTCGATAACAGAATCCGACGTCACCTTGGAGAAGTCAAGCCCGCGCAAATCCGCGTTGTCCGGCAGCGTTGCGTTGTCGAACGTGACGCTTGCGCAGACGAATGGCGCGCCGTTCGTCACCTGAAACGCCGTCGTGCCGTAAATCGTCACCTCCGTCACGCCGAGGGGAATCTTGCCGGGCAATCCCCCGCCAACGGCGTTGGTGCAGGCCCAGTTCGCCGCATCCGTGAAATCAAGCGGATCGGCACCGGCACCGGTGTATATCGCCGTCGCGGCCTCTGTCAGAACCGCAATGCGAATCCCGTTCGCACCGCTCGCCTCGGCCATCGCCTCCGTCTGCCTGGATACCTCCGCGCACGAAACCGCGCTTTCCACGCCCTCGCCCAAGGTGAAGCCGTCCGTCGAGAGGATGAACTCCGTGGTGTCGAGAGCCGTCATGTCGAAAAACAACTTCGCGCCCGCGTTCAGAGTAAGCGAGTTCGTGATGTACGTCGTCACGGGCGCCACTGTACCGGAGAGCGCAAGCTCGAGCGTGCCACCGTCCAGCGTGAACACCTCGCCGTACCTGAGACCGTCCGTGGCGGGGATCGTCACCTTCGCGCCGGAGGCGACCTTGATGTCGCCAAGGCTGCCTCCCTCGACGAACGCCACAGGGCCGGGCATGGAGAGCGTGCCCGCCTGGACGCCGATTCCGCCGGTGAAGTACCACCTGGATGTCGGCACGGACAGCGTGCCCGCGCCTTCCTTGACGACGCGCATGTTGCCATACATGAGATACGCATAGTCGTCGAGTGTCGTGTCCGCAGGCACGGCAATGTGCAATTCGCCCGGATTCGCCACATCGGAAGAATTGTCGAAGACGGCCGTCTCGCGCTTGACGGACACCACATCAATCCAGGAGCAAATGTCCCCGGATGTGTACGTGTGGCGGAACGTCAGCGCATGGTCGCCCTTCGTCAAGAACACGTTGGCTACGCTCGCCTGGGTTGACGAGGTGCTGGAGCATGTCACTGTCTTGCAGTCCTGTACCGCGTCCACGTCGAGATGAATGACGCCGCCGGTATGCCCGGACCTTCCGCCATAGTAGAACGAAATGGTGTAGTATCCGCTTTCGGGAACGGTGACCGTGGTCGCGACCTGCGAAGTGCTCTGGAAGAACCAGACAGCCGAACCGTTAGGCGCGGACACGGCTTTGAAGGTATTGCCCTTCTCAACACCCCGGCCTCCCGTCCATCCAGCGGCAACCGCGTTGTACATGTAGCTGCTGCTCATGTTGTTGTTCTCTTCGAAACTGCCGTTCTTGACATAGTCAACGGTTCCCACAAGACCTGACGAGGCAAAAGATCCGGGAACGTAGAGCTTGTGGCCGTTCAGGTCGAACGCCACGCCGGCCGCGAGCGTAAACGCCGCCGCGCTCCAGTCCGCATCCGCCGCGAGGATGTACTTGGTCGTGTTCCCGTCTGGAACCGCGCCGGACAAGGCCGCGCCGAGCGCGTTCGTGCAACTCCAGTTGCCGGAGTCAGTGAGATCGTTGTTGTTCGCGCCGCCCGTCCACACAGCAATTGCTGGCACGTCGGAATCGGCCCACTGCCACGTGATGCGCGTGTCAATGTCATCCGTACTACTCGTGTGGGTGTAGGAAGCACCTGGGTGTACGCCCTGCCCGTCAAGTTCCCACACACCCGTCTCGGTGTTGAAGATTTCAAGCGTATAGCCCAGCGGGGCGTAGTTATGACCGCCAACAGTCACGGACGCAGGTGCCGTAAACGTGCGCGATCCGTCAACAAGGTAGAAGCCGTTTGGCTCCGTTCCTTCCGCGCCCTCAAGGCTTGAAGCGACGAATACAGTGGAGACGGACGAATTGGTCACAGCCTGCAGGAGATCACCAATTGAAGCGCCAGAATGTCCATACTGGTAGATGCGTGCAATGTCCCCGGCCTGAAGCGTGCGCGTCCAGAGCGCGAAGTCGTCAAATTTACCGACGAACTTTCGCGGATAGTCCCCTTCTCCGTCCTGCCCGATGTAGAACGGCTCTCCGCTTTCCAGACTGAAACCCGATCGCGATCCTGTCACCGAGTTAAACGTCCCGTCGCTCCTTCCCTGGTACACCGTGAAATTCTCACCTCTACACATAACCGCATAGAAGGTCCACTTCCCGGATCCTTCACCCGCCAACCTGTTCGTGTCCAATCTGGCGGAACCGCTGCCGGCATTCAACTTGGCGTTCTGCGTATCCCCTTCTGCAAAGAACACAATCCCCTTGAGGTTGCCGCCGCCTGTCCAGTTCTTGTTGGCTAATATCGCTGGATCGGACGTTTGCTTTCCATAGTTCGCCCAGATCACAGCAGTGAAATCCCTGTTGCCATTATCGAACGCCAGAGAGCCGGTGTCGGTGCCGGTCAACTTCACGAATGCGCCGTTGCCGCTGTTCGGCAGATTCAGGCACTTGCCGATCACGCCGTCGTTTTCGAGCGTCGGCGGCGTGGCGGTGGACGCCTCCGGCGTCACTGTGCTACCGACAACAACGTTGTCCGACGTGGATTCGTCGAACGGCATATAGACGGCCAATCCGTCGTTGATCTTCTTCAAGAGATCGCCCAGTTTCTTGCCCGCCCTTCCGCTCGTGTGGATGCGGCGGATGTCTGCTTCAGACAACGCGCGATTCCAGAGCGCGAAGTCGTCAACCGAACCAACAAATTTGGCGCTATAAGCCCCCGTACCATCCTGGCCGATGTAGAACGGATAGCCGGTGTTCATTGTAAAACCAGAAGAAGACGCTGTCTGTGAGGAGATAGTACCGTCGCTCTTGCCTTGATAAAGAGTGAACGAACCGTTATTGCAGACCATGGCGTAGAACGTCCATTTACCCGCTCCTTCACCGGTGAAAAACTTGTCGAATCTGTTTGCCTTTGCACCTGCGGCGGCGTTGAACTGGGCATCGGCAGTGCCCGACTTGGCGCAGAGAAGTACGCCCTTGTTCACTCCAGAACCCCAGTTTTTGTTTGCGAAGATCACCGGGTCACCGGTCTGCTTTGCGTAGTTCGCCCAGATAATCGCCGTGAAGCTCTTGTTTGAATCCTCGAAGCCGAGCGAGTTGTTCGCGAGCGTCACGGAGTCGGAACCCGTGAGCTTCACGAACGCGCCGCTGGGGATGTTCAGGCACTTGCCGACCATGCCCGCATTCGCAAGCGCCGGCGCCGTGGCGGTGGAAGCCTCCGGCGCGACGGGACTTCCCGCGACGGCGTTCTCCGTCATCGAGTTGTCGAACGGCATATAGGCGACAAGGCCGTCGTTGAGGGTCCTGTCCGCAAAGGACGGAAGAATCGCGCCCGCCGCGATTGCTAACACAATGATGGCGGATTTGTTTATGTGCTTCATTGTTGTTTCTCCTTATTCATTCAAACTTCTTCGTTCAAGATGCAATCTCCGCCGTGGAACACGAGGATGAGGCGGTGGAGCGCGAGGTGGATTTAGACACTTTCATTTTCATTGATGTCATTCGTGCTCACTTGATGTTTCTGTCATTGACACAAACTCCAATTGAACATCAGTGTCAGAAATACAAATAAAAATCATCGTCTTTCCTCCTTTGCAAGGTTCTTGCGTGCTGTCATAACACTCGCATGAAAAATCTTGACGAGCTCATCCGTCTCATGAATCAATGGCACAAGCTTCTTTTCGGGAACATATTCGCGCAAAACTATAATTCGTAACCACATGCGAGTTTCAACAAGTTCCTTAAGTGCAACATTCATCTTGTGAACGAAATCCCTTCTTGATTCTGGAACACTAGCCTCAGCGTAATTCGCAGCAACAGATGTTGACGAACGAAATATTTGATCTTTAATATGAGCAGATCCTGTCTTGGTTGGCAGTGCATCGCAAACTGCAATTATACGCGATGCAAAATTCGCAACACGTTCCTCGAGATCAAAGAGATTATCATGTGTTCGATTACCACTCATGTTCTTTCCTCCAATCGCATTTCAACATAAGAAAGCACTTTCTCCAACCCTGTCCTAGCGTACATATTGGGAGCTGAAAAGAGCAGATTCCCGAAATATGAACCAGAAATCGAAAGCAAACCAAGGTAGTAAAACCACGAAACTAGTTCCCATGGACCTCGAATTTTCTGACTGCCGACAGCAAGCGGAGCGGAAATAGATTTTTTGGAAAGAACGTCTTTGATATAAGGAATCAAACGTTCAGGATTCCCGCACTTAACTATTAAACTTCCAATCTTTGCGTAGTCGGTGCGCAGATTCTCGTCGATCAGCTCGTTAGGGAACTGCTTCGTGCGCCAGAGGTGGCTGAAGAACGAAAGGACGACCGTCGTGTTTGCAACGGCAGGGGCGGACGCACTGCCGAAGCGGTAGTTGTCGTACCACCTGATCGCGGTGTTGTACGCCTTGTCCGCGTCGAAGCCGCAATGCGCGGCGTAATAGTCCGAGATGGCGCGGAGGTCTTCGTGACGGAAACCCGTGAAGTCTGCGAACTGCGGCATGAGCGAGATGTCCGTGCCGATGTTGAAGCCGCTCGTCACGTCGTCCATCGTCACGGGCGACACGCCCGTGATGAAGAGGCGCGTAACAGGAGCCTCGGTATCAGACGTCGCCGTCTTCAGGTTGGTGAAGAACCGCTTGAAGAATCCTCCGCCGTGGCAGAGTTCGTTATACGCCCGTTCACCGCTTTCCGCGAGAATCGTGTTGGTGAAGTTGTCGTACTCGTCGATGAGGACATACAGCTTGATTCCCGTACCCTTGACGCCAAGTGTGATCTCGTTCATCTTCTCGTCACAGTTCTGTGCGGCGAGGATGCGGTCAGCAAGCCCTTCTGGAAGGCGGGTGCGGTAGTTGCGGGCAAAGGTATCGCAGCAGAGGGATGCGTATGTGTTGAACTTCCGCTGCACCTCGGTCGCCTCATTCGAGACTGCCGAGAAGTCAAAGTAGAGAACGAGGTACCTGCCTCGCTCGTCCGTCGGGTTCGCGCCAATGTCCGTACCGCCGAAGAACTCCTCGAAACGGTCTGCGAAGTTCACGTCGTAATAGGCGTGAAGCATCGAGATGAGAAGCGACTTGCCGAACCTGCGCGGACGCAGGAACACCGCGTACCGCGTACCTTCGAGATCACGAATCTTTGCGGTACGGTCGATGAACCAAGCGTTTGCCCGCCGAATTTCGGCGTAATCCGCCACGCCGTAGAGTATGGGCCTTGTGTTCTCCATGCCGTCTATTATATCATATTCTCACCCACTATGGCGGCGGAATTTATGTTTCCAGTCACACGCCCAGTCAACGGCTTTTCGTCATGTTCTCGAAGATGACAGGGCCGCCCCATTTGCCCGTCGTAACGAGGTCAACGTCGCCGTCGCCGTCGATGTCCACGGGCACGATGTTCATCCCGGCACCGATACCTTCGTTGTATGTGATCACGTGCTTCGTGAAGACGGGATTCGGCCCCGGCGTGAATGCGTAGTAGTACACGCCGAGCGGGCCGTCCTCGTCCGGGTCGCCGCCGTTGTGCGCGCGGAAGCGCTTGCCCGTGATCAACTCCGGCGTGTCGTCGCCGTTGATGTCCGCCCAGCCAAGATAGTGCGCCTGGGTCCACGTGTCGTCGATCACGTGCTTCCGGAAGCGCAGCTCGCCGTTCGAGGTGCGCTCGTTGAGCTGTTCCCACCAGAAAATGCCGTACCGGTGGGCGGAACTCACGAGGATGTCCGCAAGACCGTCGTCGTTGACGTCGTAGACGATCATGTTGGAGGCATGACCGAGCGCGCGGCCGCCGTCCGAGAAGCCGACGTCAAGCGGGTGCTTGCGCCATTTGCGGCCGGGGAGCTGCTCGTACCAGGCAGTCGGGGTGAGCACGTCGTTGAGGCCGTCGCCGTTGAGGTCGCCGCAGCCGCGGCCCATGTTGCAGCGCGTGCCGTCAACGGCATCGCGCGCGAACAAGCCTTCGCCGGACGGCATGTAGAGACAGGTGTGCTGCGTGTCCGGCAGGAGGTCCGTCGCCTTGCCGTCGCCGTCGATGTCCACGAGGAGGCCGGTCTCGATGTTGCCGGTGCGGTCGATGAGATGACGTTTCCAGATGTTCGTCGAGGGCAGCGCGTTTTCCGCCCAGCACGTCTCCTTGCTGAACCATCCGCCGGAGATCACGTCGGTGCGGCCGTCGCCGTTCACGTCGAGCGGAAGGTTCATGAAGTCGTCCGCGTAGCCCCGACCATCCCCCTTCACGTTCGACGTCACGTCGCGTACCTTGACTGGACGGAACTCCGGCGCGAGGTAGAGGTTCGGCCCCGCAATCACGTCGAGCCGGCCGTCGTTGTTGAAGTCCGCCACGGCGCACGCCTCGGTCCGCACATGGCCGATCCGCCGCACCTTGAACTTCACGCCCCATGAAGGAGCCGCCCCGACGGCGCTCGTAAGCACCGTTGAGGCAACCGCAATGATGGCGATTCTCGTCATGCGTCCCATTCAGCGTCAGATAAACGATCCGTAGGTGGCGAGCGCTTCCGCAGACCACTCCGGCTTGAGCAGCTTGTTCGCCGCCTCGCAGTTC